>Ga0209426_1000179_pt1 | contig 93984 bp, 97 predicted proteins | sample Deesub1362B_J571_FD_187697 | JGI IMG/M metagenome (GOLD analysis project Ga0209426, IMG submission 187697) | Deep oceanic, basalt-hosted subsurface ecosystem from Juan de Fuca Ridge flank, Pacific Ocean, CORK Borehole 1362B_J2.571 (SPAdes)... ... | reverse complement strand
TAACCGATCCAACCCATAAGGTGATGTACGGTCTGCTTTTAGCTTTCGTCACCTTCCATGCTTTTAACGGTTTAAGGGCTATTCTGCTCGACACGGAATTCGGAGCAAGAAATACGAGAGCCATAAATTTTTCCGTTGTTCTCATAATATTCGGGGCGTTTGTTTATGGATTATTACTTCTATCATATTTTTGAAACATAAACCAGCGCGATATGGCAGAACTCTATTTCAGTTCGGCATCTGCTTTAGGAAAAACATCTTATGCCTACGTATTAATTGATGGAGAATATATGAGAGGAAGAGGGATCACAAACGAGAATAGAATTATCACAGAATACCAAGGATTGAACAAAGGCTTAAGTTTGGCACTCGATAAAGATATGAGGAAGCTTATGGTCTTTGGTCCTAGGCTTATTATCGATCAGTTGAGGGGAAACGTTCCGGTTAGATCCCATAGAGCCTTACCACTTTATAATGAGGCTAGGGCTTTACTATCTATCTTTAGGAAGGTTGAGCTATCTGTTGTGTCTCACGCAATGAACAAAGCATTTCCTTTAGCTATAGAATCGCTAAAAGAATTTTTTGAAGGAAAATCGATTGCAAAAAGCAGAGAAATTCCGGATAGACGAATAGAGTGGATAAAAGGATTGAAATTCGTAGCAGATCAGCATATAGTTGATCTTGGTAGGGAAAGCTGTTCATGTAAATTTTTCTCTGAAACAAACAGCTTGGATGTTAAAAGGGCAGGTATGGTAATCAGGTGTCGACATATATTTACTGTTGAGAGATTTGTATCCAAATAGTTTCAGATAGTTAGTTTGAATTTTTGTTGAATTGTCGGGCTTCTAAATCCCGTATCTTCATCATAAAAGACTTTTTAATTATTTGTGGTATAATACCCGGAAATAGAAGTAGAAGTAGGGTTAAAGTTCAGAAAACTGCATATCCGGGTAGTATCGTGAAAATCGTTTCAGAACTGCATCACCCAAGCTCGACTTGTTCGGACTCCCTAACCCTTTAATTGAAATTCTATCTTTCCAAGAGTCATTTTAGGTCATTTTAACTTTTCAACTTTTTCTCTCACAACTTCGACTCCAATTCATCAGATAACCCTCTCCTCAAACCTTACCGGATTTTAGAGTTTCTTCGAAGTTATCAATCGCTTTTCTGAAATACATCTTGGAGATGTCATTCTCTCTAAGTCCTGCAATGAAGTTGACTTAATGGATCGTGACAATTCCACAAGGCAGATTTAGGTAAACACTGTGTCAGACGAGAATCCAAATGATACACTTCTATCATCACACCAACAAATCGACGTAGATATTAATCACCAAGCTTTTCTTCAATCTGCTCAACGCATCGATTAACATGATGCAAGTCTCATCTGGCGATTATATGTTTAATTTTATGTTTAAATCTAAATCTAAAATTTCCATAACTCAAAGCCCCTAACCAAAATAATTAAATATGATCTTAAGTTTTTACCAGATGTAAGATGAGTATTTGACTCGAGGAGGGATTTGGATATGGATGCAAAATGGAAAATTTTTGTGCTATTAGCAGTGCTAGGTTTAGCAGTGTTTACACTTGGATGTGCAGGGGAAGAAAAACCCGCAGCAACTCCCACCCCTACTCCAGCTCCCACACCAACCCCCACACCAACTCCCACACCAACTCCACCACCATTTGGAGGTAAAAAAGAAGTTGTTGTAGGTGTGCTTGGACCAATGGCCATCCCACAAGGAACTGCTGAAAAAAGAGCTGTAGCTCTGGCAATTGAGGAAATAAATGCTCAGGGAGGTATTCTTGGTCTTCCTGTTAGGATGGTTGTTGGTGATGATAAGCTGAATCCTGATCAATCAGCTTCAGAATTTAGAAGACTTGCAACAGTAGAGAAGGTGGATTTCATAGTTGGTGGTTTCTCAAGCGGTGTTATGCTTGCAACTATGGAAGCAATGGCCGAAACCAAAACTCTTTACTTCGGTATTGCATCTTCTCCAGCTCATTCAGCAAAGGTAGCACAAGAGTATGAAAAGTACAAGTACTGGTTCAGAGCAGGGTTTAACAACGGAACAACTTTCGCTTGGGACATCATAGATATCGTCGACTACCTGAATAAGGTGCAGGGGATGAATATAAAGAAAGTTTACATTATCAGAGACGAGCACATCTGGACGGAGCCGGTTATGAAGTTGCTGCAACCTGCCTTGGATGAGAGAGGTATTGAGATAGTTGGAGATACCAAGCTACCAAGAGGATTCACGGATTACGAGACTCCGTTTCTCGATGCTCAGTCTAAAGGTGCCGACCTGCTCCTAGCCATAACCGCCATTGTTGGAACGGAGGATGTGATGGTAAAGACATGGTCCGAACTCAAAGTACCAATCTTATTGGCCGGCCATATAATAAATGCAATCGCTCCGGACTTCTATGAGAGGACAAACGGAGCTGCTGCATATGTAGTATTCATAGCAGATGGAGGAGTTGTTGCCACAGCACCTCCAACGGAATTGGCAGCCAAATTCATTGAGAAGTACAAGCAGAAATACGGTTTCCTGCCTGAGTCATTCTTCGCATATCCGGCGTATGATATGGTATATATATACAAAAAAGCGGTAGAGGAGGCAGCCGCTGCGGGAGAGAAGAATCCATTCGATCCTGAGGTTGTAATCAAATACGTTGAAAAGGTTAACCCCAATAAGCCAGTTGAGTTAACAAGGGTTATTGCGTGGCACAAGAACCATGATCAAGCATGGGGAGACAAGTATCAGAGGAACTGGCCTTCGCAATGGCATCCGGATGGAAAAGCATATATAATCTGGCCTGAAAACGTTGCCAACGGAGACTTCTTGCTTCCACCATGGATAGAGAAGTAAAGAAGTAAACTCTCTTTTTTTATTAATTTTTTGGAAAAAGTTTATTATAGTGAGATAAGGGGTTGCAAATCAATATTTCTTCTCTTCAACCCACTCTCAAACTTTAGCATTGTTTTCTCCGTAACATCCTGATAATCTCAAGACAATCCTGTTTTCTTTGATTGGAACTACTCTGTTTCTTATTATTAGCTTTACCCTCCTATCGAGAACTTAAACCTCTTAAAGCTTTAACGACCCGAAGTTATTAGATAAGATTTTCTCTATAGTAGTAAGGAATGGTTTGGGATCTTACAACATAGCAAAAGTTTATAATATTAATTACCATCGATAATTTCAATATGGGTAATAAGAATAAGGAGTGTTTAAGAAAACCCTATCTAGTAGATGAAGAAAAATACAACCGGTTTAGTGCTGCAAATATTGCTTTCAATGTTGTATCCAAGGGAATTGGGAGACCATGGTTCAAGGATTACACGGAAAAAATGGTTAAGAATATGGAAAAGGGGCGTTTGTCTTCTATTTCAAAAGAAGAATATCCAGATGCTAAAGTCTACATTTCCCTGTATGCTGGCGCCAGAACCTTCAATGCTGTTGTGGGACCATATGGAGAGGGTAGGGAAAATTTAGGTTTGTTGAGCTGGAATCCTGTTTACATTCCTGAATTTCTTTATAAGAAGAAAGTCGATTTTTCTCCTGAAAAGCTTTCTCAGATGGTTAAAAGAGCTGCGAGATATTTTGGAGCAGATAAAGCCGGTATAACGAAGCTTGATAAAAAATGGGTTTATAGTGAGACGGACAGGGGTATGAACGAACCAGAGTACAGGATAAAGAAAATAGTGTTTGAAGATGTGGATAATCCATATGAGGACGATGAGAAGCTTGTCATTCCTGAAAAAGTAGACAGAGCCATTGTTTTAGTTTTCAAACATGAGTATGATCTTATAAACTGTGCTCCCGATTTACCTGTCTCAATAACCACTAACCTTGGATACGCGAAAATGGGTTTTACGGTTGTCTCATTGGCTGAGTTCATCCGGGCCATGGGATATATCGCTATTCCTAGCATGAACGATACAGCCTTGAGCATTCCGCTTGCAATCGACGCCGGACTTGGGGAGTTTGGGAGACACGGTCTGCTAATAACTCCTGAATTTGGCTCTAACGTCAGGATTGCTAAGGTGCTTACGGACATGCCCTTAAAACCTGATAAGCCTGTCGAGCTCGGTGTGAAGAAATTCTGCCAGGTTTGCAAGGTCTGTGCAGAAAAATGCCCCTCCAGATCAATTCCTTTCGATGAACCCTCGTGGGAGGGTAGATCTGAATGCAACAATCCGGGAGTTTATAAGTGGTATTTGAGTATGGAGAAGTGTTTGTATTTCTGGATAGCCAATGGCACGAGCTGCAGTTCATGCATAGCCTACTGTCCTTTTACCAAACCTCCAGGATTTTTGCATGATATCGCGAGATGGTTTATTAAGCACGTTCCAGCCCTGAATCGTGTGTGGATTTGGCTAGATAAGATTTTAGGATATGAGAAAAAGTACCCGGCAGAAATGATATGGAGAGGGTAACACCGCACAATCATTGTTCTAGTAGCATTACTGTGTTTTCCTAAGGGGTTGTTAGGGGGTTGTGGTTGTGCAGAAGAGTATAAAGGCACACCAATAAAAATAGGCGTCTCTGGGTTAAAAAGAGAACTTTCAAAAAGGATTAAAAAGACCTTTCTGATTTTTAATCATCTTTCTGATTTGCGATTATATTTTGAGGTTGAGTTACGTTCGAGAAAGCTTCTAAATCCATTAAATCTAAAAATAAATAAAACATCACCTAAAAGATCGCTGGAGTACTTATTTAACTAGAAAAAAAGACATTGAGGAAAAAGGTTAAATCCTAAGACTAAATCCTAACTCCCAGCTTGTAGCCCTCGTGTATGGCATAAGCTGTGTTCCTGGGCAACACTGCATCTCCAATCAGGTATTTCTCATCCACCACGAACTCTAAAGCGTTCCATAATTCATTCACAGGTTTTCTAGGCCCTCCAATCACAATGCTATCTACTTTCATTTCCATAAGCCCTTTGGGGGTCTCCACAAAGGCAATTCCATTTTCTACCTTTTTAATCCTGCTTTCCGTAAGGACGTTTATTTTGAACTCCCTCAGCCAGGCCTTATGTCTCCATTTAAAGGTTGGTATCACATCTCTTGCGACCTTTTTACCCTCTTCAACGATCGTCACTTCTTTCCCCTTTGTTGCGAGATATTCCGCCGCAACCAAGCCTGCTCTTTCTCCTGAGATAACTATGACTTTTTCACCCGTTTCGACCTGATCCTTCAAGACTTCGATGGCGGTAAAGATGGGTGTATTGAGGCTATCAAAATCATATACTCTATCCAATCTGGCTCCAGTGGCAATTACTGCAGCATCAAAGCCCTCTTGAGCGATGATCTTCGCGTTTACCTCGGTGTTGAGTCTGATCTCAACCCCAAGCTTTTTAAGCTGAGTTTCATAGTATCTGATTAATTTAAGGAAAACCTCTCCCCCTCCAACTTCCTTTGATGCCGGGATTAACTGCCCTCCAAGTCGATCTTCTTTCTCGAACAAAACCACTTCATGACCTCTCTTAGCTGCAGCCATCGCACATTCAAGCCCCGCAACTCCTCCGCCTATCACAGCAATTCTCTTCTTCCTCGTAACTGGCCTTATCTCATATTCCGGTTCTACCTCATGGCCAAGACGGGGGTTTACCGTGCAGATGTAAGGGAGATCATGGAACATCGTGGAAAGACACATAAGCCCTCCAAGGCATGGTTTAATGTCTTCAAATCTTCCAGCTTTTGCCTTTTGGATGATTTCCGGATCCGCTAGGGCCGGTCTGCATATTTCCCATAGATCTATTATACCATCCTGAATCGCCTTGTCTGCAAGCTTGGGATCGCCAAATCTGGGACCAAAAGCTATGGGAACCTTCAAATGCTTCTTCGCGTTCTCAGCCAGATAAAGCCACTGAGTTGTGGGCAAATCCCTTCCCAATGCACCTCTCGTCGACTCATGCCAGCCGACAACAATGCTGATAATATCCACCCCAGCTTTCTCTGCGATTTTCATGTATTCGATGCATTCTTCCTCTGTACTCCCTCCAACATCATCCAGCAACTCCGTTCCATTCAATCTGACCGAGAGGAGCTTGTCTTCTCCAATTTTATCTCTAATAGCATCGATCGTTTCCACCATGAATCTACACCTGTTCTCCACATCTCCTCCGTATTCATCGGTTCTTTTATTGGTGAAAGGAGAGAGGAAATTGGCAAGGATGTACCCTTGGAAGGCTGTAATCTCGACCCCATCGAATCCCGCTTCGATCGCCCTTCCAGCAGCTTCGGCATGATCTCTGATCACCCTCTTTATGTCTTCCTTGCTCATCTCCTTCACGGGCCGGTAATGTCTCAATCGCTGTGGAACAGCTGAAGGCTGAATAGCATATCCAATGTCTATGCCTCCATATCTGCCTGCATGCAGGATTTGTTGGATCGCAATAGCATTTTCAGCGTGAATCATGTCTGCTATTTTCTTCAAACCTGGAATAAATTTGTCATCGTAGATTGCTAGCTGCCTGCGGTAACCTTTGCCTTCTCCCTTCCTGTCGGGATAAGCCCCCTGATTGGTTATTATTCCGCAGCCCGTTTTTGAGATCACCCTCATTCTTGCCAATTCTCTTTCTGAGACTGTCCCATCCAGATTGTTGAAGTTGGAGACAGAGCACGCCGCATACTTCACCCTGTTCTTGATTTCAAACTTCCCTATCTTAATGGGCTGAAACAGATGTTCAAGCATATGTATCCTCCTCAAAAAGTTGTCGTAAAAATCAACACCCTAAAACTTTTCTTTCCCACAAACTATCAAAACCAAAAAGTTATATTTAAATTTATCGTCAAGCAATTAGTGGTGATCGAATGCATATTGTGGTAGGTGTAAAGCAGGCTTTTGATGTGGACCAGATAAAAATCGATCCCCATACATTTGAGCCAATATATGATGGTCTGTTGAAGCTCGATGACCTAAGCAAAAACGCTCTTGAGGAAGCAGTAAGAATAAAAGAGAGTTTTGGGGGGAAAATAACAGTTATCACCCTTGATGGAGAGAAGATAGGAGAGGCAGTCAAAGAGGCTCTTGCAATTGGAGGAGATGAAGCTAAAGTAGTTTCAAGTGGTGGAAAATTCTTAGACACAGCCTCTACAGCATATGTCCTTGCGGAAGTTATAAAGTCGCTAGAGAGGGTAGATCTCATTCTATTTGGACATGCTTCTATCGACAGCTATACCGGGCAGGTAGGTCCAAGGGTTGCAGAGATCCTAGGCCTTCCGGTTGTTACGTATGTAAGAGAGATCAAGCTTGAAGACGGCAGTGTGATAGCAATTAGAGACCTTGAAGATTGCCTTGAGGAGGTTTGGGTAAGGCTTCCATGTGTGCTGACTGTAACCAATGAAATAAACGAGCCCAGATTACCATCTCTCTCACAGATTCTGGGTGCGAGAAAGAAGCCTGTTGAGGAAAAAAGCCTCTCAGATCTGGGTTTAGATGCTGAGAGTGATATTAAAGTGATCTACAACCGCGCACCCAAGATAGAGAGGAAGAGGAAGATCTACAAAGAGGATCTGGACAGGGCTGTTTACGAAATCGTTTCTGAACTCACAAAGGAGGGAGTAATATGAATATTCTTGTCTTTTCTGAAAATGATGATGTTGTAAAAGAACTCCTTTCTGGCTTCAGAGATCTGAAAGGAAGCGACAAAGTGACTCTCTTTACGTATTCGGATTCTGATTTCACCGGATTTGCTGATAAAGTGGTAAAAAGCAGTTTTCCAGAGGATATAAGACTTGAGGATCATGCTGTCTCAACACTATCTGAGCTTGGAAAAGAAGAAGGCTTTGACCTCATAGCTGTGGGCTCTACGAGAAGGGGGAAAGAAATTGCACCCCGAGTTGCTCAGAGGCTTGGTTTTCCATGCGTTACAGATGTCATAGGGGTTTATCTGGATACAGATCTTGAGGTTGAAAGGTATTCTCTGAGTGGAAGGACAATAGCAAGGGAGAAGATTCTGAGGATTCCAGCTGTACTAAGCGTGATGCCAAGGACCTTTGAAATTACTATCGGGAATGAGTCTCCAGAAGTTATAGAGAGATTTGGGGAGGCAGGAGAATATGTCGCCAGAGTGATAGGGAGGAGGAAGAAGGAGAAGTCTGGAGTTGAACTTGAAAAGGCGGAGATTGTGATTGGACTTGGAAGGGGTATTGGTGGTAAAGAAGGAATAGAGAAAGCCATGAAATTGAAAGAGGTGCTGGGTGGTGAAATCGGAAGCACTAGACCGGTAGCTTATGATTATGGCTGGCTCCCTGAGGAGACGATGATAGGTCTCTCAGGGAAGAGAACCAAACCTTCTCTATATATAGCAATTGGTGTGTCGGGACAAATTCAGCATATGACCGGTGTGATGAACGCAAGAAGGATTGTTGCCATAAACAAGGATGAAAACGCCCCTATATTCGAGTATGCGGACTATGGGATAGTAGGCGAGTGGAGAGATGTGCTTCCGAAGCTGATCGAAGCGTTTCGAAACAGATAGATGATCAAATAGATAATCAATAATTTATTGTTTAAAAAGCGCTACTCTTAAATAATATTATAATAAAAAAGAGCTAAATTACCAAAAGGGTGAGGGGCATGAAAATTGAAAAGATATGCGTTGTGGGAGCGGGAACAATGGGTCATGGCATCGCACAGGTTGCCGCGATGCACGGATACTCTGTGACAATGGTAGATATAAACCAAGAGATTATTGACAGGGCTTTTAAAGGTATAAAGTTCAGCCTGAACAAGTTTGCAGAGAAAGGAAAGTTTGATGCAAACAAAATTGATGAGGTCCTTGGAAGAATCGAAGGTTCAACCGATCTGGATGCTGCTAAGGATGCGAGTTTGATCATAGAATCTGTTCCCGAGGACATGAGACTCAAGCAGGAGATATTTAAGAAGCTGGATGAAATATGTCCTCCAGAGACGATTTTTGCGTCAAACACTTCTGCTCTGAGCATTACGGAAATGGCATCTGTTACTAACAGAAAGGAGAAGTTTATTGGAATGCACTGGTTTAACCCACCACCGATAATGAGGTTGATCGAGATAGTTAAGACAATAGATACCTCAGAAGACACTCTCAACACTATTGTTGAGCTATCTAAGGAGTTCGGAAAGGAGGTTGTAGTCTGCAAGGATTCTGTAGGATTCATCACAAGCAGAGCTCTTCAGGCCTTTGTAACGGAATGTATAAGAATTCTTGAAGAGGGTGTTGCATCAGCAGAAGACATCGATAAGGCAATTAAGCTCGGATTGAATCATCCGATGGGGCCATTTGAGCTTCTTGACTTCACAAACGGAATTCCAGTCATATTCCATGCTGGTGAAGAGATGAGAAAGGTATATGGAGAGCGCTTCACGGTTCCACAGATGGTCAGAATGCTTTACTACTCAGGAAGGCATGGCAGAAAGAGCGGAAGAGGATTCTATGACTATACTAAGGAGTGAACCATGACAGAGGTCGCCATTGTAGGTGTTGGAACAACCAAATATGGAAGGCATCTCGACAGGTCAGCCACGGATCTTGCTCAGCTTGCTGTCAGGGAAGCCATTGAGGATGCAAGAGATATTTCAATTAAGGATATTGAGGGATTCGTTCTAAGCTCTCAGAATCCTGAGATACTTCAAAAGCAGGGGAATGCAGTCAATCATTTCTCTGAATTTCTTGGAATTTCTGCGAAGTTCGCCACTCGAGTCGAGGGAGCGTGTGTCAGTGGGAGTATGGGATTGAGAACAGGTTACATGGCTGTCAAGTCAGGGATGGTAGATATATGTCTGGTTGTTGGGGTGGAGAAGTGCTACGAGCTACCTTCTGGTTCTGATATAATGGCTGCGTTCTCCTTCGTTATAGACAGGGACTGGGAGGCAGCTTATGGCTCCAATGCCCCAATGGGGTTTGCGATGTTTGCAACAAGACACATGCATTTTTATGGCACTACAGAGGAACAGCTTGCCGTAGTAGCGGTCAAGAACAGAAGATTCGCCTTGAAGAATCCAAAGGCTCATTTTCAGAAGCCGATATCCATAGATGACGTGCTGAACTCAAGACCTGTTTGCAAACCCCTAAAACTTCTGGATTGCTGTCCCGTAAGTGATGGAGCGTCAGCAGCCATTCTTGTGAGAGGAGATCTCGCAAAGAAGTTCACAGATACTCCGATTTATATCAAAGGTATTGGACAGCACTTGATAAATGAGAACGTAATCAGCAGCCTCTCGGATTTGACAGAGTTCACAGCATTGAAGAGAGCAGCAAAGGAAGCTTATAAGCAAGCGGGAGTTGAGCCTAAGGATATAGATGTTGCGGAAACGCATGACTGCTTCACAATTGCAGAAATTCTTGAAATCGAGGCTCTTGGATTCTGCGAAAAAGGACAGGGAGGAAAATTCGTCGAAGAGGGTCAGACAGATCTTGGTGGAAAGATACCTGTTAACACAGGAGGCGGACTTCTTTCGAGAGGGCATCCCATAGGAGCAACAGGGATCTGTCAAGCAGGGATTATCGTTCAGCAGCTGAGAGGGGAAGCTCCTGAAGGCAGGCAGGTGGACGCAGAAATTGGCCTAACACAGAATCTTGGAGGATGGGGAACAAGTCAGGCTGTGGTTATTTACTCGAGGTGATGATATGGAGCATAAAGAGGTATCTGAAGTACTTGAAGTACCACCAAGGTATCCTAATTTCGAGCAGACAGCGGTCAAGAAATTCTGGGATGCACTCGAGGAAGGCAGGCTGATTACGACAAAATGTCAGAAATGTGGAAAGATCGAATTTCCCCCAAAAATAATATGCACTTCATGCTACTCTGACGAAATAGAGTGGATAGAGCTTCCAAAGAAAGGCAGAATATACTCTTTTGCAGAAATGAACGTTGTTCCAAGGGGTTTTAGCCCTCCAATAACGGTGGCTGTAGTGGAGCTTGAGAATGGTGTCAGACTTTTCAGCCACGTCATCGATGCCAGTTTTGAGGAGCTGAAACTGGGAGACGAGGTGGAGGTTGATTTCCAGGAAATGAGCTGGTTTGACTACAAGAAACACACTTATTTCGTCTTTCGAAAAGGAAAGAGTGAATAAACCTTTTCTATTTTTATTATTATAATTTAATTGATTAAATTGATTTTTGTCTTCGCTAAATGTTTCCAAAAAGTTGAAAAATTTAGCCACAATAGTTGTGAAAATTCAACATTTCCAGACTATGCCCCTATAATCTTATACCCAACTCTCTCAGCTTCTCTTCTGTAGGTACACCATCTTTGTCCCAGCCCCTTGTTTTATAGTACTCATCCAGCATTGGATCGAGTTCTACAACCTGACCTCTTGCTCCAAGACTTGGATTTTGCTCTTCAAGCCATCTTTTTGGAAGCGTATCATCCTTTCTCCTAACTCCATGCTTAACGAGATACATCCTCTCTAAAGTCACAATTCTTTCCCCGATCTTAATTAACCCATCAGCTGTAAATGATTTGCCCGTAGCGTAACTCAGCAGATTTGCCATGTGCTCCATAGTAAAACCATAAATAAGATTCGTCATAAACCTACAGATGCCAGCAGCATCTCCAACTGCAGCCACATTTTCACTCCAAGCAACAAGTCTGCCCTTTCCTTTTATGGAGAACCTATCTGCTACTTCCTTGCTACCAAAAATCTTCTCTGCTCTTTCAGGAGAAAAAGCATATTCTGCAGTGGGTAACGCTCTTAAATGATCGCCGCCCCTGCTCGCAACCGCATAAGCGAGACCAAACGCTTTTCTACCTCTGGGATCGATGGCAGAATGGGGCAAACCCTTGGTCTGAATCACGAAATCTTCTCCGCCAAATTTCTTAGACGCTGCATAGACCCCTTCTGCAAGGATGTTCCCAAACCCCTCTCGAGATGCGATCATCCTTATTAGCTCGATTACAGCATCCACATCACCCCACTTCAGTTCAAACCCAATTGTGTCTTTGTTTAAAATGCCTCTCTCATAAGCTTCCATGGCCCAACTTATGGCTCTCGATGTCGTTGTGATATCCAGACCCAGTTTGTTGGCCATGGTGTTCATGTATAATATGGCTTGGGGCTCGGCAACACCAAGTGCTGAGCCGAAACCAGCAACAGCTTCGTACTCAGGGCCTTCTCCATGCGTTTTGTATTTGCCGTATCTGACCACGTAAAAGTGGCTACAGTGTATGTAACACATAAAACATGCTTTGTTCTTCAGGAAAAATTTGTAAAAAGCTTCTGCATTTATTTTGTATATTTCATCAAAATCTCCTAGCTGGTTGTTGTAAGTGTTTAAACATCCTTGTGCATTAGCTATATCCATCCATGCAGTTGTACCGTATTTTGATAGATTCTTTGCTGCAGGGTCTGAAAGTACATCATCTCTTGTCTTCAAAGCTTCTTCTATAAATCTTTCAGGATCATAGATCTCAACACCCTTTGTGCCCCTTATAACAATGGCCTTAAGCTTTTTAGACCCAAATACAGCTCCTACGCCACATTTTCCACCCGCTCTTGTGAGATTGTTTAGGAGACATGAGGTTATTACTAAATTTTCTCCAGCCGGGCCAATAACTGCACATTGAGCATCTTCATCGGTCTCCTCCTTCAGAATTCTGTCACTTTCCCATACATCCTTTCCCCAAACGTGTTTTGCATCCCGTATTTCTGCTTCATCGTTGTACACGTACAAATACGTGGGATTCCTAGCCTTACCCTTGATAACTATGTAATCGTAACCTGCATACTTCAGTTCAGGTCCAAAATGACCTCCTGAATTCCCATCGCAAAGCATGTTGTTAACAGGTGATTTTGTCGTAACAGTGTACCTTCCCGAGGATGGAGCGAAAGTTCCAACTAGAGGCCCAACCCCAATTATGATTACGTTCTCTTCGCTAAGGGGATGGGTGTTTGTGCCGGTCAAATCGTAAAGAATCTTTGAATTTCCACCTCTCCCACCCAGGTAATGGAATTTTAACTCGTTCGGGGTTGGAACGGTTTTAATATTCATGTGGGTTAGATCAACTTCCAGAATTTTCCCACTCCATCCGTAATCAATCAACTAGATCGCCCCCTCACAATCTCCTCACAATCTCCTCACAATCTCCTCCACGTATTCTCTTGACTTCCTTAGCCTGATTTTTAATTCCTCCTCGTATTTTATGGCTCCAGTTGGACAAACCTTTATACAAAATGGGTCTCCGCTGCAGAGATCGCACTTCACTGGCTTTCCACTTCCAATACTTATCGCTCCAAATGGGCACACCATCAGACACATCTTGCAACCCAAACAGAGATCTCCATCAAGGATGATGTAGTTATCCTTTTTTCGAAGGGCTCCAACCGGGCAGATATCCATGCAGGGCGCATCTTCACAATGAAGACATATCGATGGAAAATCAATCCCCTCTTCCTCTATTTTGACTATTTTTATTTTAGATTCAGCAGGGTTGAATTTTTTTGTCTTAATAAAGGAGCATGCAACTTCGCAAATTCGGCATCCCGTGCATAATTCCGGTTGCACGAACATCAGTTTCATTAAATCACCATTAGCCGATTATTGGTTAAAAATATAAAAGCATTTTCGAGTTTATTGTGTGCACTAACATTATCTCCATACACAAATAATCCTTATTATTTTCTCTTTTCTACTTGAGTTAACGTTGAGGATGAGAAGGATGATGAGGGGAATAAAATTGGATCTATGACGGAACACCTTAAAAAATAATCTAGAGTCTACTATATTGCGTAATGTCAAAATACATAAATTTAATAATAATATAGCTATGACAGCATGGTGCTGACTCAAGAACAACAAGGTGCAGTGCTAACAAAAACAAAAATAATGGATAAGGCTTATCAGGAATCCCCTAGATAAACCAACAAGTAAAAGTTAGAAAAAAAGAGATTCTGGAAAGTGAAAGGACTTTAAAGGTATATGAAGAGTTCTTTTCTTCACTTACAAAAGCCTGTAGGATGGCATCACTTCTGTATCTAAGCAAAATGTCTTTTTGTATCAACAACAACTTATTGATTACCGATAAATTTATATTGGTGGTATACATATTATCCGCTGTGGTATTGGTTAGGGCATCTAGAGGGTAACTTTTAGAGTTTTCTTGATTCGATGAGGTGTTTGAATGAGGATAGGGATTGATGTTGGTGGAACCTTTACTGATGTTGTTCTGGTAAACGACAGGACAGAGACCATACATCACACGAAAGTTTTAACCACACCAGAAGATTTGACCATTGGGGTTTTGAAAGGTATACAAAAAGTACTTGACCTTGCTTCGGTGGGGATCGAGGAAATAGATCACATAGTTCATGGTACCACTGTGGGAACGAATGCCCTGATTGAAAGAAAGGGTGCAAAGACAGGATTGATAACCACGAAAGGCTTTATTGATGTACTCGAAATCGGAAGATTCCAGAGACCTAAAGAAGGACTTTATGACATCATGGTGGACAATCCAGATCCTCTTGTCCCCAGGTATCTCAGGAAGGGAGTAGAGGAGAGAATAAATAGCAAGGGTGAAGTGATAAAGCCCCTTAACGAAGAATCGGTCAGAGAAGCAGTAGAGTTTCTCATATCTGGGGGTGTTGAATCAATTGCTGTATCCCTTCTGTTCTCTTTTATGAATCCGGCTCATGAGAGGAGAGTCAGAGAGATAATAAAAGAAATGAATCCGGACATCTATGTCTCTCTTTCCTCAGAAATTGCTCCGGAATTCAGGGAATATGAGCGTACAAGTACTACAGTACTCAATGCATATCTCCAGCCAATTCTTGAGCGTTATATAGACAACCTTGCTAGTAAACTGGAGAGAGAATATGGCATTGAAGACCTGAGAATCATGCTCGCTCACGGAGGAATCATGCCTGCTGAAACAGCCAAGCAGCATGCAGTCACAATAGTAAACTCTGGACCGGTTGGAGGAGTTCTCGCAGGAACCTTTATCGGCAGCCTTACGGGAAGCCAAAATATCATTACTGTAGATATGGGTGGAACGAGTTTCGATATATGTTTGATCGAGAAGGGGGTTCCAGTGGTTACTACTGAGGGCAAATTTGAAGGTTATCCTGTGAAGGTTCCAATCGTTGATGTGAATTTCATCGGAGCCGGTGGTGGGAGCATTGCATGGATAGACAAGGCAGGTATGTTAAATGTTGGTCCAGAAAGTGCTGGAGCTGATCCGGGGCCGGCTTGTTATGGTAGGGGAGGAGATAGGGCCACAGTTACAGACGCTAATGTGGTTCTTGGGAGGATCTCTCCTGAGAGCTTCTTGGGAGGAGAAATGAAGCTAGATTTGGCCTTGGCCAAAAAGGTCGTCTCAGATTTGGCAAGTAAGATAGATATGGGGGTAGAAGAGGCTGCCATGGGTATTTTAAGGGTGGCAGATGCAAAGATGGAAAAGGGAATTTCAGTCAGTTCGACAGAAAAGGGATACGATCTGAGAGAGTTCACCCTTATAGCTTTTGGTGGAGCTGGCCCCCTCCATGCAGTACAGATAGCGGCAGATCTCAAGATACCCTTGGTGATCATACCCCCGCTCCCTTCTGACTTTTCCGCCTTTGGATTGCTTGTGGCAGACATCAAACATGATTATGTGAAAAGCTACATTGTTGGAGAAGATGATGTTGATTTTGAACTTTTGCAAAAGTATTTTGGAGAACTTGAAAGCCAAGGTATAGAGCAGCTATTGAAAGAAGGAATCAGGGAAAAGGAGATGGAAATACGATGGACTATGGATATGAGATATCTTGGACAGAGTTACGAACTCAATATCCCCATCGAGAGGGGATTGAAATTTACTGAAGAAACTTTCAAAGAGATCGTGAAGCGATTCCACGAGGAACATCAGCGGAAGTATGAATACAGTTCTAAGGATGAGAAAGTGGAGATAGTTAACCTTAGGGTTACAGCCATCGGAAAGACTCCGGAAATAAAGCTCAAGAAGCTTGAAAAAGGTAGTAGAGATCCAGGACAGGCTTTCAAAGAGGAACGAGATGTGTATTTCAAAGGATTCGTCAACGTTCCGGTGTATTCTAGAGAGCTGCTGCTTGCTGGAAACATCCTTCAAGGGCCGTGTGTGGTGGAAGAGAAGTTCTCCACCACCATAATACATGAAGGAGCTAAAGGGGTGGTAGATGATTATGGAAACATCGTAATAAGGGTAGGTGATTCTCCATGAAGTATAAGGCAGATCCAATTACCATGCAAGTAATAAGATATGCCCTTGAACAGATAGCAGATGAGATGGGCTACACTCTGGTTAGAACTGGCCGCTCTACCATTATCAAAGAGATCATGGATATTACCTGTGCAGTATTCGATGAAAAAGGTCGCACTATAGCTCAGGCTCATCACGCACCGATGCTATTAACGGGCTTCGAAATCACCATGAGGGAGCTCGTAAAAAGATTCCCACCAGACACCCTTGATGAAGGGGACGTTATCATATCCAATGACCCCTACATGGGTGGCCAGCACATAATGGACGTTCAGACTTTTGCCCCAGTTCATTACAACGGAGATCTGGTGGGTTTCGTGGGCAATATTGCCCATATGGCAGACATGGGTGGAGCCGCTCCTGGAGGTGTGGCAGGAGGAATGACGGAAATCTACATGGAAGGTATACGACTTCCTATGATTAAGCTCTATAGAAAGTTCAAAGAAAACGAGGATGTGTTTGCCATTCTGAGAAATAATATCAGAGTGCCGGAAAAGACTCTAGGAGATATCAGAGCACAGGTTTCAGCTAACTACGTTGGCGTTAGAAAGATTCAGGAGCTTTATAAAAAATATGGTAGGGAGGTAATTCAGGAATGTCTTGCTGCCCTCCTTGATTACTCAGAGAGGAGAATGAGGGAAGGAATCGAAAAACTTCCTGACGGGAAGTACACAGGAGAGGTTTTTATTGATAATGATGGTGTGACCGACGATCCGATCCCTATACGGGTAAACGTTCAAATTAAAGGAGACAGTGTGAAAGTTGACTTCAAAGGCACTTCCAAGCAGGTGAAGGGCAATATCAATTGTCCAATTGCAACAACCTATGCTGCGGTATACTATTCGATAATTGCAGTCGTGGATCCTCACATCCCAACCAACTCAGGGTGTTATAGGCCCGTAACCGTTGATGCAGAAGAAGGTCTTATTGTGAATCCACGCCCTCCTGCTGCGGTAGCTGCTAGAACCAACTGTTCCCAAAAAATCACCGAGGCAATGATGAAAGCTCTCAGCGAAGCGGCTCCAGACAGAGTCATGGCAGGAAGTCATGGTCAGATATCTACCTGTGGTTTCAGTGGTTTCTATCCGGGAACAAGAAAAAGGTGGGTGTACACAGAGATACAAGGTGGTGGAGCAGGAGCAAGGCCCATTAAAGATGGAAAAGACGGACAGGATTCCCATCTCGCCAGGTTTATGAACACTCCTATTGAGGCCATAGAAGTCGAGTACCCCGTTATGATAGAAATGTATGAGTTCATTCCTGATTCGGGAGGAGCAGGTAAGTTCAGAGGCGCTCTTGGATTGAGGCGAGATATACGTTTCTTGGTTGATGAAGTGTCTTTTGCTAGATACGGTGATAGTCAGGAGTTTCCACCTCACGGCTTATTTGGAGGGAAACCAGGTGCTCCAGGTAGATTTATCCTCAATCCAGATACGGACAACATCAGGCTGAAATCCAAGGGTATAAGCACTCTGAAATTGAATGACGTGGTAAGTTTAAGACTTCCAGGGGGAGGTGGGTATGGAAACCCGCTTGAGAGGGATTTCTCTCTGATAGAACGAGATGTCAGGGATGGTAAAGTAACTATAGAGCGAGCCAGAGAAGATTACAAAGTTGTAATTGATCCGAAAACTTTGAAAGTTGACATCGAAGCAACAAAGAAACTACGAGGTGAAGTATGAAAGATTTCAGCATGCTTAAAGAAATGGAATTTAACAGGGAGAAGGGGGCACTTCTTTATCGTGGAGTCCGTTACCTCCTCATCCGTCCTGAAACCATAGTAGCCTTTCAAAAATATGTTGAAGAAAGGATGGGTGTTGAAGCAAAGGATGCGATGTTCACAGGTGGTTTTGAAGGGGGCAGATTATCAACCGAGAGGTATATGAAAGAATTTAATTTCGGGCCAGAGGAGATACTGAAATTTATGTGTTCTATGGGAACTGCTCTTGGATGGGGGAAGATGGAGTGGAACAGAGATGGCAACAAGATTGTTATTAGAGTCTATAACTCCCCCTTTGCCGAAAGTTATGGAAAATCGGATCGCGGTGTATGCCATCTAATTGAGGGAGTATTTGCTGGTGTGGGTGAGGTGCTTTTTGGGAAGGCCAGAAGTAGGGAAATAAAATGTAGAGCTATGGGAGACGAGTTTTGTGAGATTGTTGTTGAAGCAGGAGAATAGGTGGTGAAAATGGATTTTACATTTACGGAGGAACAGGAAATATTTAGAAGAACTTTGCGAGAGTTTGTGGAAAAGAAAGTGAAGCCTGTTGCTAATGATGTGGAGAAAAAAGATACTTTTCCTGAAGATCTTTTCAAAGGCCTTGCTGAACTGGGATGTTTTGGTTTGAGGTATCCTGAAGAGTATGGAGGGGTAAATGCGGACTGTGTTACATTCTGCATCTTTTGTGAAGAATTGGCTAAAGGCTTGCTGAGTCTTGCTGCGGTGGCCACCATGCAGGCTTTTCAAAGCACGCATTTCATCGCAAAATTTGGGAATGAGAGTGTAAAAAGTGAGTTCCTTATTCCTGCTATCAGGGGAGAAAAAATAGGTGCTATATGTTTTACAGAACCAAATGCAGGTTCAGACCTGGGAAATATTACAACCACAGCTGTGAGAAAGGGTGATGAATATGTAATTAATGGTGTAAAAACATGGGTGACGAATGGGGCCATAGCTGATTTTTACACCGTGGCGGCGAGGACAAGTAAAGGGGATGGGATGAAAGGCATCGATTTCTTCCTTATCCCAAAAGTAGCGAAAGGAGTTGAAATTGGACGGAAAATAGAAAAGATGGGCCTTAAAGGATTAAATAGCTCGGAGGTTGTATTTAATAACGTTCGAGTTCCTGCAGAATATCTTCTAGGCGAGAAAGAGGGTATGGGTCATGTGTATCTAAGAGAAATTCTTGCAGAGATCCGTATTTCTACGGGTGCTTTAAGCCTTGGTGCTGGATTTGCTATTCTGAACGATGCAATTGAGTATGCGAAAGAAAGAGTTCAATTTGGTAGACCTATCGGAAAGTTTCAGGGGATAAGGTTCATGCTGGCAGAAGTGGCCACTGAGCTTGAAGCGGCAAAATGGCTAGTTTATTACGCGGCATGGCTTGTTGATCAGGGAAAGATGCCCATTAAGGAAGCAAGCATGGCCAAACTCTTTGCTAGTGAAGCGGCTGTAAAGGCCGCAGACATTGGTTCGAGAGTGTTTGCCAGCTATGGTTTTTCCAAGGATCATGCTGTTGAGAGGTTTTACAGGGATGTGAGATTTCTTCTGATAGGTGGAGGTACTTCAGAGATCCTTAAGCTGATCATAGGATCCGAACTTGGATTGTGAGGTGTTGGGGATGGGTGAAGCTATGGTGGCCCGGCAATTGAATACCACACCACAACAAAAGAAACGGCTGAGAATTTTACTAGCCAAACCAGGTCTTGACGGCCATGATAAAGCTGCCAAGGTAATAGCACTGCTTTTGAGAGATGCAGGATTTGAGGTTCTGTACACAGGCTTGCATCGAACTATCGACGAAATCGTAAATACGGCCATTCAAGAGGATGTGGATGTGATTGGGCTCAGTATATACTCAGGCATCCATGTTCCAGCTTCAGAGGAATTACTCAAAAAATTGAAGGAAGAAGGTGCGGACGACATTACCGTTATAGTAGGCGGCCAGATACCTCCAAGAGACGTAAAGAAGCTTAAAGATCTTGGAGTTGCAGCTGTATTTCCTGTAGGAACCAGATTTGAGGAAATTATAGATTTTCTCAGGAAGGTGAAGTGATATGCCCAAAAAGGAGATAAGGGAGGAGGACCTCCGGAAAGTTGTTCTTGAGTCTGGGATAGAGGTTAAACCCATTTATCGCCCGGAGGATATAAAAGATCTGGATTACGAGAGAGATATTGGAGATCCGGGAGAGTTTCCATTCACCAGAGGTATTCATAAGTTCATGTACCGGTATCGTCCATGGACCATGCGACAATATTCGGGTTTTGGAACTCCTGAAGACACAAACTCAAGATTCAAGTTTCTGATAGAGCATGGCCAGAATGCACTCAACGTTGCCTTCGACCTCCCAACCCAAAACGGCCTTGATTCAGATAACCCCCTTGCGAAGTGGGAGGTGGGCAGGGTTGGAATGGCCGTTGATACCCTAAAAGATATGGAGATAGCTTTTGATGAAATACCGATTGATAAGATAAGCACATCCCTCACAATAAACGCGACCGCCCCGATAATTCTAGCCATGTACTTTGTTGTGGCTGAGAAACGAGGGGTAGATCTTAAGGACATTCGGGCCACCCCTCAAAACGACATCTTAAAGGAGTTCATAGGGAGGGGAGCGTGGATATTTCCTGTAGAACCATCGGTGAAGCTGGTATGCGACATCATCGAATTCTGTGCGAAAAATGCTCCTAAGGTGTATCCAGTTAGTGTATGTGGCTATCACATCAGGGAGAGTGGAGCAACTCCAGCCCAAGAAATTGGCTATGCCTTCAGCATTGCTGAAACGTACATCGATAAAGTTCTGGAGAGGGGCCTTAAAGTGGATGAATTCGTACCCAGATTCTCCTTTAATTTCGATATATTTGGCAACATGTTCGAGCAGATTGCCAAATTAAGAGCAGCCAGAAGACTCTGGGCCAGAATCATTCGGGATAAATATGGGGCGAAAAATCCAGAGTCAATGAAGATGAAGATGATCGCAGGTGGTGGAGGAGCAGGCTTAACATTTGAGCAGCCCGAAAACAACATTGTTAGGGGGGCTTACTATGCCCTTGTTTCAGCTCTGAGCGGTACCCAAACCATGGCTTTATGCACTTTTGATGAAGCTTACACGATCCCCTCAGCCAAAGCATCCTTGCTAGCTTTGAGAACCATGCAGATTCTGATGGAGGAAACCGGAGTATGCGATACCGTCGATCCTCTCGCGGGATCTTACTATATTGAATGGCTCACAAACGAGATGGAAAAGAAGATCGTAGGGGTTATGGAGGAAGTGGAGAAATGGGGAGGCATGATGCATGCGGTCGAGCATGGTTACGTACAATCCAAGATTGCAAGGCAGGCCTATGAAATGCAGAAGAAAATTCAGTCCGGGGAGATAGTCAAGGTGGGTGTGAACAAATACAGGATGGAGGAGGAAGAAAGGGAAATTGAGCTGTATGATCTGGACATGAATGCCGTTCAGAGGCAGATAAGAAGGCTCAAAGAGGTTAAGAATAACCGTGACAATCTGAAAGTGAAGGAAAGCTTGGATGAGCTCAGGAAGGCCATAAAGAGAGATGAAAATTTGATGCCTTACATCATGGAGGCTGTGAGACATTATGCCACCGTCGGAGAGATAACTCAAGTGCTGAAAGATGAATATGGCGTGTTTAAAGAACCATCCATCTTATGAGGGTTTGCTTATGGAAGCCTAAGTGGGATTGGTGAAATGGAATGAGGCATAAATTTCACCTGAATGGAACAGGAAGGATTCGCTTTGCCAGGTGGAGTGACTTTTGTAGATTACAAATACCATAAATTACCGAAAAAGGTTGTAATAAAGATGGATAAGTGGAGTGGCGAAATACCAGGAGAAGGGAAGATATGACCAATATTGAGCGGAAGATTGTGGAGATATTAAAAATTCTTGCTGAGCAGGAAAAGCCAATCGGTGCGAGGATCATTGCTAACAAGCTTAGGGAGAGAGGCATATATCTGACCGAACCAGCCGTACGATATCATCTGAGAATTCTGGATGAGCGGGGCCTTACTGAGAATTATGGCCTCAAAGGGAGAATCATAACCGAAAAAGGTCTCAGAGAGATTGAAAAAGGAAATATAGCCGATAGGATAGGTTATGGTCTTGGCAGGATACATGAATGCATTTTCTATTCTGACTTCGATGTTGAGAAAGGGGAGGGAAAGGTAATCGCAAATCTGGCGATTTTTCCAGAAAACAGCTTGAAGAAAGTCATTGAAGTATTTGATCGGTGTGGAAAGAAGGGGCTTTCTTTCAGCAGCAGGATTGCACTAGCAAAGAATTTACCATTCTTAGATGTGGGAGAGGTTGGGCTTTATTACATCTCAAGTTTTACCCTTGATGCTATTCTGTGCAGGAATGGGATTGTGTCCACCCTTAGATTCGCTGGCTCAGTAGAGATGTCAAATTTCAAGCTTTCTAGATTCACCCAGGTGATTGGATTCGAGGAATCATCCATAACTGCTCTTGATCTATTCATACAGCGAATGTTCTCCGAAAAAAACGAGAAGTCAATCATAGAGGGTGAGGGAGAGGTCTTTGGAATCTATAGGGAAATTCCCTTTGTAGCGCGAGAGAGTCTGATTGGGATAATAGAACAGCTGAAGGAATATGATATTAGACCAATTCATGCCATAGGAGAGCTCGATGAGTGGGTATGTGGAGTTCCCCCAAAGGGTGTGAATAAGATAGGATTTGTTTGTGTTGGCCCCTCGACACCGATTGGCATCCTGAGAGCTATGGGAGTTCCTGTTAGGGTTCACATATCTCATGAAATACTGGATTTTTTTGAATTTTGCGATATAAAGGATCTGGGGGTGTAATTTTGAAAAAACTGATTTTTGATCCAGAGTTATGTACTGGATGTAGAGCCTGTGAACTGGCATGCAGTTTCATCAACGAGGGAGTGTTTTCTCCGTCAAAAGCGAGAATTAGAGTTGTGAAGTTTGATAGAGATGGCATTGACGTTCCTACTGGATGCGAACACTGCGAAGATGCCCCATGTATGATCGCATGTCCTGTTAGAGCAATATACAGAGATGAAGAGACATATGCGGTGATTCTTGATCCAGATCTGTGTATAGGATGCAAGCGATGTATGATAGCATGCCCATTTGGAGCCATCGGGTTTGACGAAGATAAGAAGATCTTTTTCAAATGTGATCTATGCATGGGAGATCCCGAATGTATAAAATGGTGCTTTACTCAGGCCGTGAGATATTCTACCTCCTTAAATGTTAACACCACGAAGAAGATTAAGATGGCGAAAAAGGAGGCTACTGCTCAGATTCGTGCGAGGGATCTAAGATGATGGAGAAACTGTATGGTTATGCGGGTCAAACATTAAAGGTTGACCTGACGAAAGGGAAAATAATAAAGGAGCCCCTGGATAGAACTCTTGTAAGGAGATTTCTTGGTGGACGCGGACTCAATGGAAAGTTGCTCTTCGATCTGGTTGGACCGGATGTTGATCCGTTAAGCCCTAACAACGTACTTTTGATGGCTACAGGGCCAATTAATGGTCTTTTAGGCCTCACAACAGGAAGAATCGACATCACATCCCTTTCACCTCTTACAGGAATCTTTGGAAACTCTAATGCAGGTACAAACTTTGCTCCGGAGTTGAAGTACGCTGGATATGACAACATCATGGTATTTGGAAGATCTAAAAAACCGGTTTACCTCCTGATAGAGGATGAACACGTTGAGCTAAGGGACGCATCCGACCTTAAGGGTGCAGGAGTTTTTGAAACAACGGATGTGCTTAAAGAGCGACATGATGATGTTAAAGTAGCTGCTGTTGGAAGGGCAGCAGAAAATGGAGTGTTATATGGGTGTATTATCTTTGATTACTGGGATGCTGCTGGAAGGACAGGCATGGGGACAGTAATGGCTTCAAAAAATTTGAAGGCCATAGGTGTGAGTGGAACCGGATCCATTGAGGTTGCAGATCCGGATAGATATTATGAGGTTGCCAGAGACGGCTGGCTTGCTTTAATGAATGATTTTGGTTTTAAGACTCAAGAGCATTCCGTCCTTGGAACTGCTGTGTGTGTAGGGTGGGGCAATGCCCAAGGATGGCTTCCAACGAGAAACTTCAGGGAATCGCATTTTGAGGAAGCTGAGAAAATAAGCGGCGAAGAATTCAGAGATAGATTTTCCGTCAAGGATTCCCCAATTCCGGCTGGCCGAGCTTGTATGTCCTGTCCAAACAGATGCAAAAGATATGGTATAATTCGTACAGGAAAGTATGCTGGGACGAGGGGGAATATTGAATTTGAGTCTATTGCGGCCTTCGGAAGCAAATGCGGGGTGAGTGATTTTGATGCAGTCTTCCATGCCAATATGATCGCCAATGATTATGGCATGGATGCCGTGTCATGCGGCAACATGATCGCCACTTTTATGGAACTGCGAGAAGAGGGAATTATAGATGACAAATTCTTGGATGGACTGGACTTGCGGTTCGGCAATGCTGATGCTATGGTGGAAGCCATCCACAAAATTGCCAACAGAGAGGGGAAGATAGGTGAGCTTGGGGCTTTGGGCTCTTATCTCGCCACAAAAGCCATCTCAGAAAAAGCCATGTATTATACCTCAAATATAAAGGGGATGGACTCCATCGCTTGCGATCCAAGAGCGGCCAAGGGATTTGGTTTTGCTTTTGCCGTTGCAAGCAGAGGTTCGGATCATCTCAGGGCTCATCCGGTTTTTGAAATGATAAAGCTTCCACCAGAAATAGGACAGGAGCTTTTTGAGAGTCCAGAAGCGGTAGATCTTAGAAAATATGGTGGAAAACCGGAAATGGTTGCATGGCATGAGGAACTTGCTGCCATAACGGATTCCATAGGTTCATGCAGGTTCATGCATGCAAGCTATTACACGCAATATCCGGTGCCAGAGCTCATTCATAAGTATCTAAAACTGAAGGGAGATGTTCATTCCCTCAAATACCATGAATGGATCTCTGCTGCAACTGGGTGGGACATAAGCTATGAAGAGTTGTTGCGCATAGGGAAGAGAATTATTACCGTCGAGAGGGTCATCAATACACGCCGGGGCATAAGGAGAAAAGATGATACCTTGCCAGAGCGGTTTTTCAAGGACAGAATACCTAAGGGACCGGCAAAGGGTGAGGTGTATCTGAGGAAGACCTTCAACAAGATGATTGAAAGATACTACGAAATCAGAGGCTGGGATCCCGAAACGGGCCTGATAAAGCGGGAGACATTAAAGGCCCTTGAACTGGATGATGTGCTCAGTGTTCTTGAGAAGGAAGGGCTGGTGGTATAAATGCCCCTCTGCAAGACATGTGGAGAAAGGATTGATCTCTCTCAACCCAATATTCGGGTAAACATATGCCGGAAATGTAAAAAAACTTTCTGTGACCTCCACTTTGATAAATTAAAGAATCTCTGTAACCGCTGTTTGGGTATCAGCCGGGAGGAAATGGAGGCCAGAAAGGGGCACAGGTTTTCTTTCATTCGTAGGTGAGATCTGTTGATAGTCTTTGTGAAACTTCTCGGCTATTTCTCCCAGATAACCGGGAAGAGAGAGGAGAAAGTTACTCTCGATAAAGGCTCTACTGTGGAAACCCTTCTTCAGGTCTTAATATCGAAATACGGCCGCGAGTTCAGGGATGCAATTGGTAGGCAGGGATTCCGTGAGGCCCTTATCGTGGTGAATGGAAGAAAAGTGGAGAAAGATCATGTACTGAGTCATGGGGACGAAGTTATAATATCTTTCCCCATAGGAGGAGGTGGGGTTACACGAATTCTCTAAGATACTTTTTCAATCCCCGCTCCATTGCTGTCTTTGGTGCAACGGGAAATGAGGACAAATTGGGTTATGTTCTTTTTAAAAATATTATTGATTCGGGGTATGAAGGCAAGATTTATCCAATAAATCCAAAGGAAAGGGAAATACTGGGACACAGAGTTTATCGCACCATTTATGAGGTGGATGGAGAGGTGGATCTTGCCATCATATCCATCCCGGGAGAATATGTTCTGCAAAGTCTGAGAGATTGCGTCAGAAAAGGTGTCAAAGCATGTGTTATCTTATCTGCAGGTTTTGGAGAGTTGGAGGATGAGAAGGGCCACTCCATTCAAGAGAAGATGGAGAAAATGGCCAAGGAAACGGGAATGAGAATTGTGGGTCCTAACTGTATGGGGATCTTCGATACGCATTCTAAAATTAATGCCAGTTATTTCCGAGAAGTTCCCATGGAAAAAGGGAATGTTGCATTTATATCTCAAAGTGGTGCTTTCGGTGAGATAGCATTGCATTATGCGAGAAACTCCCTGTTAAAATTAAGCCGGTTTGTGAGCATAGGTAACATGGTTGATGTGGATCACGTGGAGATTATGGAATTCATTGGGGTGGATGAGAACACTGATGTCATCATGCTTCTGGTTGAGGGGTTAAAGGATGGAAGAAGGTTCATTGAGAAGGCTCGGAACCTTTCGAGTAAAAAGCCCATTCTTGTTTATAAAATAGGCAGGACAAAAGCTGGGACACGGGCTGCCAAATCCCATACAGGCTCCATGGCGGGAGAATACAAGGTATTTGAGGGAGCATGTAAGCAGAGCCGGGTTTTGCTATTTAAAAACATAGATGAGATGCTTGATACAACTCAAGTTCTTGCCACCCAACCCCTCCCTTCTGTCAATGGAGTGGGAATAATCACCATCAGCGGCGGACCAAGTGTAGCCATAAGTGACATGTGTGAAGAACTTGGCCTTCGAGTACCTGGATTTGATCCAGAAGCAAAAGAACGTTTAAAAGAGTTTACTTCACCCATTGCTGCCCTGTCAAACCCCCTCGATATGACTCCCGCGACTCCGTCTTCCAGCTATGATGACTGTGTAGATATCGTAATGTCCCTTGACTACATCGGAGGAGTTATTGCCATAAACGTTGGCCTCGACTCCAAAGAGTTTGCGAAAGCTTTTGTGAAGGCCAATAAAAAGTATGGAAAACCTGTCATCGCTTATGTTGTCGATACACCCATTATTAGCAGAATTTTCAGGGAAAATGGAATTCCCGTTCTAAACTCCCCTGAAAGATGCGCTCTTGTTTTTAAAAATCTTGTAATAAGGGCCAATTGGGTTAGGAATGGAAGCTAACTGGGGTGTAGAATATGAAAGACTATATGTTTAATGAAAAAATGGAAACCCTTGATAGGGGAAAAATTGAGTTAATTCAGCTGAAGAGGTTAAAGGAGACAGTTCACAGGCTTTACGAGAACGTCGCCTATTATCGGAGAAAAATGAAGGATGCAAGTGTTAAGCCCGATGACATAAAGACCCTTCAGGATGTGAGGAAATTGCCTTTCATGGAGAAGGAAGATCTGAGGAAAAATTATCCCTTTGGGTTGCTTGCAGTTCCCCTGAAAGATGTGGTTGAGCTGCATGCATCCTCTGGAACAACAGGAAAGCCGACGACCGTGGTATATACTCGAAATGATATAGAAGTATGGAGTGAGGTTATGGCTCGCTGTTTAGCCATGTCAGGTCTCTCCAAACAAGATATCTTCCAGAATCCAATACCCTATGGTCTCTTTACCGGAGCTTTTGGGTTTCATTATGGTGCACTTAAAATCGGGGCCCTCATTGTTCCGAGTAGTGGAGGAGAGTCTAAGCGTCAGATAACCCTTATGCGAGATTATGGCACTACTTTCATGTCTGGTGTGATCTCCTATGGATTGCATCTTGCTAAAGTGGCTATGGAGATGGGAATTGAGCCGTCAAAGGATCTGAATGTTAGGGCAGGGTTATTTGGTGCCGAAACATTCACAGAAGGATTGCGTAAGAAAATGAATGACCTCTGGGATATGGATGCCCACAACGTTTATGGCTTGAGTGAGATGTGCGGCCCTGGAGTTTCAACGGATTGCGATCAGCATGATGGTCTTCATCTATGGGAAGATCACTTTTTCGTTGAATGTATTGATCCAGAAACAGGAGAACCTGTTGAACCTGAAGAGAAGGGAGAGCTAGTTATTTCTACCCTTACCAAAGAAGCAATGCCCCTTTTGAGGTACAGAACCAGAGACCTGGCTTTTCTCTACGATATCCGTGAATGTGAATGTGGAAGAACTCATGTGAAGCATTCAACCATCATTGGTAGAACGGATGACATGATAATCGTCAGCGGTACCAATTTGTTCCCAAGCCAGATCGAAGAAGTCCTCATGAAACATCAGAAGGGTGGGGTGAACTATCGGATAATTCTGGAAAAGAAAGGTTATCTAGATTTGATGGCTGTGGAGGTTGAATCCTTAGAAGTCTTATCCGAGAAAGAGAAGGATGAACTCGCCAAATTTTATACTAAGGAAATAAAGGCCGTTACAGGGTACACCCCAATGGTCAGGATTTTGGATCCGGGAACAATTCCGAGGGATGGTATCAAGGCAAAGAGAGTTATTGATCTGCGGGATCAAGGTGGATAAATTCAGAGAAAAGTGGAGTGAATAAAAGCTAAGGGGAACCTTTAAAATCAACCCCAACAGAGGAAAAATCAAATTATAGAGCGGATCTCAAAAATACGAGCCTGTAGTAGAGAGATTATTTTAAAAAAGCATATTGGTTGTCAAACCACTCCTTCCCTTTTCAGCTCTTCTACGTCATATCCCAGACGACCATAGATTTCTCGGTTATGCTCTCCAAGTCTTGGGGTGAAGGAAAGGCTTCGAATTTCGGCCCCAACTGGAGGAGGAGCAAGGAGCAGCTCCAAACTTGTTTTGGGATCTTTAGTGCGCCATAACTTGGAGGCAAGATAAGGATCTTCAAGCACTCTTGGCAAGGTGCTGACCTCAGAAATAGGTATCTTCGCCTTGCGGAATAGAGAAAGAATTTCAGACGTTTTCCTTTCTCTTAAAATGAGGTCGATCTCCTGATTGAGCAGATGCTCATTGGCCTTCCGTTTGTTGTTATCACTGTAAATCTCCTTCTGAAGACTCTCAAAGCCTGGAAGGCTAGTCATAGCCTTCCACTGAGCTTCATTACCTACAGCAATAGATACAAAACCGTCTTTGGTTCTGTAAACTCCTACTGGAGCAAAAGTGGGATGGCTGTTACCCGTCTTGTCTATTTCTATCCCAAGGCTGACCATTGGAAGGTGCAGGGCCAGAAGAGAAAGGCAACAGTCCAGCATGGAAATGTCAATTCTGCTTCCCTTCCCTGTTCGCTCTCTGATGAGAAGGGCCTTCATAATTTCACAGTAGGCTTGATTTGCCGCCTCTAAGTCTGCGATAGAAACTCCAAATCGAAGAGGTAGGCTGTCAGGTTCTCCGTTCGTGTCCATAATCCCAGAATAGGCTTGGATCATGGGGTCATAGGCAGGTTCGGATCGTTCTGGACCAAATCCAGAAATTCCTACCCAGATTATGTCCTCCCTGATGGACTTGAGCCTCTCGTAGTCGATCCCCAGCTTTTTGTAATTTTTAGGAATCTGATTACAGGCAAAAATATCCACATCCAATTCCTTGATCAGCTCTCCAAGAATCTCTCTGCCCTTGGGGCTACCGAGGTTTAACGTTATGGCCTTTTTACCTGTGTTAATACCAAGGAAGTAGGCATTCATTCCCTCTTCGTCCAAGACTTTCTCGCCCACTTTGCGGTTGGGATCTCCCCACGGAGGCTCTACTCTGATAACCTCTGCCCCATCGGCTGCCAGCCTCCAGGTGCAGTACGGAAGGGAGACAGCCTGCTCCACACTCAGCACAGTCAGATCTTTCATAAAATTGCGCATCATCTTCACCTCTTATCTATCCCCCATAGGGTATGGGATGAGGACATCATCTACCTTTAATGTAATATGAAGAGGATCTATCCCATCTTTGGCGAAGATTAGGCCTCTGTTCTAAGACTCCAACGGTTTCTGTCCTGTCGTTTACCAGAACAACATCAGTAAAGGTTCCACCAACATCAATCCCTATCCTCATTCAAACACCTCATCGAATCAAGAAAACTCTAAAAGTTACCCTCTAGATGCCCTAACCAATACCACAGCGGATAATATGTATACCACCAATATAAATTTATCGGTAATCAATAAGTTGTTGTTGGTAGATGTCTTCCTAAGGTATCTTTCCCCACCGAACTCCTCTAGGCACAACCAACTCTTTTAGCAGAAAGCTCTCTTAAAAAAGCTAGAGAAAACGCTTCTAGTATCAAAATACTTATTTTGTTATGAATATTTAAAAACAGAACTTCTATCTTTTCAGTTTGGGTGTCCACTTTTTCCTCGTATTTTTCCTGAAATTTATTTCCTATTCTAAGAAAGGAAACATGACGTCAGTGAGAGTAAATCAAAGATCTACAGACAATATAAGAAACAGTAGCTGCCTGAACCCATTGGTTCTAAAATTGGAGCAATGTAATCATAAGGCATTCTACTTTTGAATTTCCAAATGCGTCAATCAACAAGTGACTGTAGAGACTTAAAAACTATAGATGTGGTTAAGCCATGATTTCGTTTTTATCTCATCCGAAATCTGAAGAGAGAATTGTGAGCTTTTTAAAAATTTTTAAATGCTCTCTTTTTTATTTTTAATGGTTTTGAGATGTTGTTTTTTAGAGAAATTCTTCTGAAGTTGAGAAATAAAAATATGGATGTGTGCTTCTGGTTATTAAATTTTATTAGAAAAAACTTATAAAGTGAAGCCCTAAATAGTTGTGCTACGTTAAGAGGGTGATGATATGGGAGATGCAGAAAAAGATTTGAAAGCGATGTGGAACATCTGCAGAGACTTTTTCTTCAAGTGGAGAGAAACTGTTAAGGATGCTTTTGGGGATGAAAAAGCAAAAGAACTTGTTGAAAAATTCTGGGAAAAGGTTGGAGAAGGAACGGCATCCCTTTACAAGGAACATGGAATCAATCCAAATAGCCTTATGGATATTGCAAAAGCGATAGCAAGAAGTAGTGAGATCATGGGGGAGAAAGTCGAGTTAGAAGAGAGAAACGGTGAGGTTATTGTAAGACACGTTAAATGTCCCTGGTGGGACTGGGCTCAGCGGCTCGGACTTGAAAAGGAGGATCAGGCCGGATGTGATGTATGGTTCAGGGTCACTGTTGAAAAACTCAATCCAGATGTTAGAGTAGAGACGTTAAAATCATTTGCAATGGGCGATGAAATGTGTGAGAGGAGAATATTCTTCAAAAAGTCATGAAAAAATGTAATGCTCGACACTTCAAACGTCTCTCAACAGTTTATTTGGATCGGTTTGGCTGAGTTATATGGTTTATGGTTTAAAATTTAGGTCGTAGATCCTAAGATTATCTCGTTAGTTTGTTGTTTATAGAGATATAAAATCTCTGAATAATATTTATCACACTGAGGATCATAGTGTCTACCTTCACCCCCTCTTCAAGAGCTTGTAGTGTTTCGCCCTGTTCAGAGCTGCACTTTTCATCTTTTTATCTTCAAAGTGGATATCAATTGAATGTAGTGGTGTTAGACCAGCTTTCCTCTTAAGATCTTTCTCAACAACCTTTTTCTTGGGAGGGGGGTTGACTGTCAGAACAAGTAAATCAACATCATTTGCCTTATGGAGTTCGCCTCTCGCAATGCTACCAACCAGATACACCTCAGCATCCTCAAAAGCCTCAACCACGTGATAAATAACGACATCAATCCATCTATGCCAGTTTTTGAGATTTTCCTCTCTTTTCCTGAGTCTCACGTCCACATATGTTTTTATCTTCCTATCTGTAATGCTTCTATAAACCGCTTCAAGCAAGAAAGAAATGGCGATTAAACCAGCAAAAATCATCAGATTTCCTATGTCAATTTGAGCCATTCTATATGTCAGTATTGAAAGGGCTGTGAGGGTTAATATGGTTCCCAAAGCTGGAATTGCTGCTCTTATCTTTAGTTTATCACGGAGTTTTAATGCCGCGATGTTTACAAAAAGGAAGATGAGCAGAAACCCTCCGCTGCCGGCGGTCGATATAGATTCAAGGCTTGCGGTATTCGCGAATAATAGTGAGAAAAGGCTTACTATCAGCAATCCTTCATAAGCTTGCTTCCAAATTGGTTTTTCTACCGCTTCTGGAAGCTCACCATATTTTGCTACCATATAGCTTGCCCTGGCTGTTCCATAGAGAGTAGCGTTTATTGCTGAACTTGTAGACGCTAAAGCAGCGAGTGTTATGAGCCAAAATCCTGTTTTTCCCAGGGATGGCTCTGCTGCAACAGCCAAAGCATAATCTCTCGCCTTAACGATGACATCATATGGCAGATTTCCAACTGTAACAACCGCAACCATCACATAAACCACTATCACGAGCAAAACTGCAGAATAGAACACTTTTGGTAAAATCGAAGGATCTTCGACATCGCTTCCAGTATTTGCGATGAGCTCAAAACCTTCGTAGGCCAGGAATATTATCATTCCACCTGCAACGATGCTTACAGGATCTACCCATGTTGAAGGTGAAAGCTTGGCCATGTTTACAAAACTCATGCTCACTCCAGCCACTATGAGTAGTATCGCCAGCTTTAATGCTACAAGTGCATCTTCTGTTCTCCCGCTTATAACAGCCCCAAGTGCGTTTATTGCAGTGAACAAGACTATGGAAAGAGTTACCAGCAAATGTTTTGCGATTACTGGATTGAGAAAGCCGAGAACGTTTGCTCCATAGCTGCCAAAAGCGTAGGCATAAAGGGAAATCATGACTATGTAGCTTGCCAGCAACAGCAAATTTAGCCCGCCAGAAAGCCATCCGTTGCCGAAAGCCTTTACGAGAAACTCTATTGTGCCCCCCTCGCTCGGATATCTTACAGATAGTTTGGCATAGGAATAGGATGTTATAAGCGCAATCAGACCGGCTAAAAGAAAAGCTACTGGGGCGGCACTTTTTGATAGTTGGATACTCAAGCCCAGAACTGCAAATATACCTCCTCCAATCATTCCTCCAACGCCTATACTGAAAGCTTCCTTAAATCCGATCTTTTCCCTCATTTTAACCCTGCTTTAGTAGATTGTTTTTAAAATTTAAAAAAATATGTAAAAAGCCTCAGCCAGAAATATTCTGGAGTAAGAGTCAAATGAGTTTGCCACCCTCAATCTCTTTTGCTTATCGGTATAACTACTCATGCTCCAGGAAAAGGACCTGAAATGCTTAAGCTGGGGCAAAGGACATCATACCTAAACCGGTAAAAAGAGAGGAATTTATCGAGAAAATCAGAAAAATATTGAGGATGCACAATCAGTAGGAAAGTTTACTCAACTGTTCGATTTTCGGAAGAAAAATTTATAAATTTAAAATCGAATTTATCACAAAGTGAGAGGTGATTTTATGGAGGATAAAAAGCAGGCAGTTCTTGAGGCAATGAAAAAAGCTGAAAAACCTTTAAGGCCAGGAGATATTGCGAAAATGGTAGGTATAGAAAGTAAAGAGGTCTCGAAAATCATAAAAGAACTCAAAAAAGAAGGATTGGTTATATCTCCTAAAAGGTGTTACTATTCGGTGAAGTAATCTCATTTGAAATGTAATTAGCCAAAACACTTTTTTATATCTTATATAATTTTCATTGTGAACTATACGTATCTTTTCCTTCATTCGGATGATGTTGATGAACTTCTTGAAGAGCTGAGAAATTCGGGAGTAAAGCTCAAACCAAAATTTAAAAAATACAAATTTACCGAAATATTTGCTTCTAGCAATGGAATTTTGATCGGGAAATACGAGAATGTTGTCTTTCTTTTTGCAAAAGGTGATATCGAAACATCCGTTGAATACTTGGATATACTGAAAATAGAGCAAACTCAGGCAGATGAAACCTTCAATGATTTTAAATTCGGAAAATACAAGCTTGAGGAGGGTGAAATCCTTAAATTAAAACTTGACACTGAATTCAATGAGGGGATTTTTTTAGATTTAATCCCTGCGATGCACATAGAGATGATGAAAATAAGTATTCTGCTTAGCCAGTGTAATCTGCAGAGTGAGACTATGTCCAAAGAAGAGACAGGGATCATTAAAGAGGTTTCAAGATTGTCAGATGTTGCAAATAAATCCAGAAATATATCAGAGCTTGAAAGAATTCTTTCAGAGGTTTCAGAACTTCACATGGGTTTTTTCAGGAAATTTGTCCAATTTAAAGATGTCAATGAAGAGATTTTTTCTTCAATCGTTAAATTCGAGATAATCTCAAGGGAACTTGATGGATGGTTTAAAGATAAGATACAGGAGTTCAAAGATTTTCACAGGAGTCTTATTTACTTCGAATCTAAATTCGAGCAGACCTTAAATGGTATACGGGATTTGTTTTCCTTGATCTCTCTCCAGCTTGACACGATGAGGAACAGAGAAAACATGGAATTACAAATGAGAACATCTTCTCTGCAAGCTGCTGCAGCAATAATTGAATTTGTTGCAGTCTTTTATTACACACTGAAAATTTGGGAATACTTTCTCCCTATCGGAAAAATGCCTGGCTCTTTGGCTTTCCTCCTCCTAACCGGATTTACAGTTGCTGTAGTTGCATACACGGAACTGCTAGCAAAGTTCGTAAGATCCAAAAAAATCACAAAATCACTGGTCCTTGCGACAGTTTTGCTTGGCTTAATCCTTTTGCTTATGTATATCTTACCGGCATTTATTTTCTCAGGAGCTTTATCGCCTTCTTTCTCTCACTGAGCAATTTAATGTGTTCCTTTTCCTGTGCGATTAGAAAGTCAAGAAGTTCAGCAGTTTCAGCATCAGCGTCTTCTTTCATCTGATTGTATTCTTTTACGGCCTCTTTTTCAAGCTCAATTGCTTTATCGATTATTTCTTCAACCCTCAACTTCTCACCTCTCTGATCTCTCTTTTCGATTCAATTTAATCTTTACTGTGGTATCCCATATTTTTTATTAAGTTTAAATTAAGAATCTAATAATCTATTTTCTTAAATTTTTGTATTATAATTCGAACCAAAAAATTTTTAAATTTATAATTCAAAAAGAAAAAGTATGAAAGCCGTAAAGATCGCGGATAACGTTTACTGGGTTGGAGCAATTGACTGGGGGGAGAGGGATTTCCACAATTTTGAAATAATAAGGGGAACAACATACAATGCGTACCTGATTGTTGACGAGAAGGTAACTCTTGTAGATGTCGTTAAACATAAATTCTTTGGTGAAATGATAAGTAGGGTTAAGGAAGTGGTTGATCCGGGAAAGATTGATTATGTGATTGCGAATCATGTCGAAACCGACCATTCAGGGGGTTTGGCTGACATAAAAAGGATTGCTAAAGATGCGGTAATAGTTTGCAGCAAAAGAGGAAAGGAAGGAATCTCCAAACATTTCAATACTGAGGGATGGGAGTTTAAGGTTGTAAAGACAGGTGATGAACTTAAATTAGGGAAGAAGACCCTTTTCTTCCTTGAAATGACAATGCTCCACTGGCCTGACAGCATGGCGACTTATGTAAAGGAAGACAGGCTTTTATTCTCAAACGATGCCTTCGGACAACACGTAGCAAGTGAAGAGAGGTTTGATGAGGAGTTAGGGGTGGAGGAAGCTGTAAAGTTTGCAAAGATATACTATGCGAACATTCTGATGCCCCTCGGAAACCTCATAAAGAAAAAGCTGAAAGAGGTTGAGGAACTCGGCATTCAGATTGATATGATCGCCCCGAGCCATGGTGTTATATGGAGGAATCCTGGGAAAATAATTGATGAATATAAAAAGTGGGCAGATTTAGTTTCCGAGAATAAGCTGGTCATAGTTTACGATACGATGTGGCATAGTACTGAAAAAATTGCCAAGACCATATCTGAAGGAGCAGCATCCAATGGAGTAAGGGTTAGACTCTTCCATGTCAGAAAGGATTCTTGGAGCGATATATTAACTGAGATCTTGGATGCTAAAGCTGTTGCGATAGGTGCACCAACGATGCACAATACAGTCTTTCCACCTGTTGCTGGATTTCTGACCTACTTGAAGGGACTGAGGCCTAAGAACAAGATTGGTGTTGCTTTTGGCTCGTATGGATGGGGCGGAGGGGCAACGAAAGAGATAAACAAGGTTCTTGAAGAGCTGAAATTTGATGTACTCGAGCCCTTACAGATAAGGTTCAGACCAACCCAGGAAGAACTCGATATGGCGTTCAAGCTTGGTGAAGAACTCGCTGAAAAAATAAAGGCCTTATAACTATTTAATTATTTGAACGAATAAATTTTTTGATAAGATGATACTCGGAATTTGTGGTAGCCCCAGAAACAAGGCAACGGAGTTTGTTCTGAGAGAAGCCCTCAGGATGCTGGAGGAAAGAGGTTATAAAACAGTATTTTTTACGGTTAGAAAGAAAAACATTGATTTCTGCCAGCACTGTGATTATTGCTTGAAAAAAAAGGAATGCCGGATCAAAGACGATATGTACGAGCTTTATCCCCTTATGGGGGATGCAAAGGGAATTATTATGGCAACTCCCGTATACAACAGTGGGGTAAGTGCCCAAATAAAGGCTATCATGGACCGAACAAGGGCATTAGTTGCTGCAGACTACGACTTCTTTAGATACAAAGTCGGAATGGCGATAGCTGTAGGTGGTGATAGAATAGGAGGACAAGAGCTTGCCATCCAACAGATACTCACATTTTACATTCTCAATGGTATGATCCCCGTGAGCGGCGGCTCATTCGGTGCAAATCTCGGAGCCACATTTTGGTCTAAGGATACGCTTGATGGTGTAAAAGAAGATGAAGAAGGCTTTAAAAGCCTTAGAAAAAGCATAAAGCGATTTTCAGAGTTACTTGAAAAGGTTATGAGAAGTTCAAGGTAAAATCGAATGGCATTTTTTCGATAATGTAATTTTTTTGATGATGTATAATCTCCTAATCTGCACCCGAGGATTGAAAAATTTAATTTGTAGTTTGTCAATTGTATTTTATGATTTCAGAATCACAAGCTTCAAAATCACAGGCACTTCAACTCCTCAAAGAACTTTGCACAATCCCATCTCCACCAAAAAGAGAAGACGATCTTTTAGTTTACGTTAACCAATATCTTGAATCATCTGGGTACTCTCCACTGATTTGTGATGGAAATCTCATTCTTGAGTCTGAGTCTGGATTTTACATCACTACTCACCTCGATTCGGTCAGAGAAAGGGTAAAGTTCCATTTCGATGGTAGATTTGCCTACGGAACGGGCGTATGCGATGCTAAAGGGAGCATTGTAGCGATTCTTCTGAGTCTGTCTAGAATAAAGAATCTTAATTTCGGAGTTGCTTTGCTTTCTGATGAGGAAGATGGTGGAACAGGCTCAAAGAAATTTTCTTTGAAATACAAACCTAGTATGGCAGTAGTGATGGAGCCCACATCCCTTAGAATCGCAAACGTCCATTTCGGAAACGTAGAGGTAGAAATAATCACTCAAACTACCGAAGCCCATGGCTCGGTGCGTAATGGAGAAAATGCAGTGGAGAAGTGCTTGGAAATTATTGAGAGTATAAAACAATCGGTAGCAATAAAGCCGTGTATTTTGAGGATAGAAGGAGGAGATGAGGGTGAAGATTATGTTATTCCACCTAAATGCAGAGTTGTTCTCGATTTTCTCGTTCCCGATGGGTTCAAAGCTTCAAAAATACTTGGTCAGATCTCTGATATAGTTGATTCAGTAGGTAACGCTGAGATAAAGATTTTAGAACTCTGTGAACCCTTCAGGAGCTTGAAGGTTGATAGAATTCTCGCAAAATCTCTTGTAAATTCGGGGATCAAAGTTGAATTCTCTGAGATGCGTTCTTGGACTGATGGAGTAAACCTTAAAGCGACGGGTTGTGATGTTGTGGTTTGGGGACCGGGAGAGCTTGAGTTGTGTCATACTAGTAATGAGAAAATAGAGATTAACGAGATTTTGAAAGCATCAAAAGTTTTGATTGAACTCAACAATCTTTTGGAAATCGAAAAGGTTTTTTAAACCGGATTAAAGATGAAATCGGTGATTGAATGGTAGAGTATGAGGAAGTAGTTTCTGCAATTCACAAGCTCTTCTTTAAAGCTGAAACCCAGCTTGGTGAGGATGTTATTGAGGTGATAAAGAAAGCTTACGAGAAAGAAGACAACCCCGTAGCAAGAAGAAACCTCGAGGCCATTCTCAGGAACATTGATTCTGCAGGAAAGCTTAAGGTGCCCATGTGTCAGGACACAGGCATACCTGTTGTTTTTGTTGAGCTTGGCAGGGAGTTATGTTTGGATTTTGATCTCAAAGATGCGATAAGTGAGGGTGTTAGGAAGGCAACGAAAGAGATTCCTCTCCGTCCTAATGCTGTACACCCTCTTACGAGAAAGAATCCTGGAACGAACACTGGTTTACACGTTCCGCTGATAAGTCTCGACCTCGTTGAAGGGGATGAGCTGAAGCTTACAGTTATGCCTAAAGGAGCAGGAAGCGAGAATGTTTCAGCCTTGAAAATGATGCTTCCCTCACAAGTTGAAAGCATACCAAAATTTGTTGTTGAGGTCGTTAAAAATGCAAAAGGAAAGCCCTGTCCACCAATTTTCCTTGGAATTGGTATAGGCTCTACATTCGATGGTGCTGCAAAGCTTGCAAAGAAAGCTTTGTTAAGGGATGTGAGGCAGATGGATGAATTTGAGAGGAAAATAATGGATATGGCAAATGAACTTGGAATCGGCCCTATGGGTTTAGGCGGGAGGACAACAGTTTTAGGAGCTTACGTTGAGCTCGGATTCTGTCATACAGCTAGTCTGCCTGTTGCTGTAAACATCCAGTGCTGGGCGAACAGAAAGGCCTCGACCGTTCTTAGATAGAGGTGGTGATAGAATGGAACATAATGTTGAGTACTATATTAAGACTCCTTTAAAAAAAGATGAAATTCTCAAATTGAAGGCTGGTGACACAGTCTACATTTCAGGAGAAATCTTTACTGCAAGGGATGAAGCCCACATCAGGGCGATTGAGTATATGGAAGAGAGAAAGCAGCTTCCCGTCGAGTTCAATCGAGGAGTGGTTTATCACTGTGGCCCGCTCATGAAGAAAAAAAATGATGAATGGAAGGCCGTCTCTGCTGGACCAACGACCTCAGCAAGAATGAACAAGCTGATGCCGAAAATCTTAGAGAGAGTTGAAGTAATAGGCACAATTGGGAAAGGTGGGATGAGCGACGAGGTAATGAAAGCACTGAAGGGTAAGGGAGTATACTTTGCTTACACTGGAGGAGCAGGAGCATTAGCAGCTCAAAAGATTAAAAAGGTAAAAGGACTTTACTGGGAAGATTTGGGGATGCCTGAAGCTGTGTGGGTTTTCGAGGTTGAGAATTTCGGCCCACTCATAGTGGGAATTGACGCTCATGGGAACAGTCTTTACGCTGAAATAGATAGGAAGATAGAGGAAAATTACAGAAGGATTGTGGGAAATTAAAGATAGAAAAATAAAGCTTGAATTTTTAAAACTTGAAAATTCATTAAACTTTACTAACAGCGCTCAGAATCATTTTTCGCAATCCTTCCATTCCACCTTCGATGTATTCATCTAAAGGCTTTGCCAGATCCCAGTAATAGTTGAAAACACTCTCAAGCCACCTTATCGCATCCTTTTTATCCGTAACAAAGAATGGAGTGAAATAATTTCCTTTTATAAGCATGACTATACCGACTTTCCTATCGATAATTCCCATTTGGAGAGGGGGTGTAAGAACCTTTAGCTCCACTTTTTCCTCTACTGCCCTCATTTCTTCCTTATTGAGACCTGCGTTTTTTAAAGCCTCTATCTCGGTCTCGATTTTCTGGAATACAACATCTTCGGCGGAAATCACTTTCTCCGTTGCACCCTGGAGCCTCCTTTTAATCATGACTTCGAAAAGGTCCGGGTCAACAACCCTGTCAATGTACAATCCTCCTTCCCTCACAGAGCTGAGAACGTTAATACTCAACTTTCTTGTTTCAGTAAAATCAACTTTCTCACACTCGCTAAGGTGATGTATCCCAAATCTAAGCTCAGGAGGTAAGGAAAGAAGGAAATCGGTTGCAAGTTCAAGGTATTCGAAGTTCATCAACCTTTCCATACAATTTAGAGCATCGGCAAAAAATAACCCTGCGGGAGTTAGAGAAACCTCTCCATTCTTTTTATCAAGAATTCCTGTAGAAAAGAGATTGTTTACTGCCCTATAAACAGTAGAAACAGGAACTTTAACACCATTAGCCTTTAACCTTTTATGGAGTTCGGATAAAGTGACGCAATCTTCTTTGAGTAAGCTGATAATTTCTATTCTACTGGGAAGGGAAGTCTCCCTTAGTAAGCGTTCAAGATCATTTTTGTTTGATCTCGAATTGACCTTTTTGCCTTTCATACCTGAACTAATTTTTATTCTCATTTTAAAAATATTTCGATTTTCTTTAGTAAAGTCAATATTTATTTGGATTAAAATTCAATCTATAATTTTTGAAAAAATTGAAAAAGTTATGTTCTAAACATCTCTCTAACGCTTTTATTAAAAGCAATCTCTCCTATTGATTCCAACATTCTGCAGATCTGCAGCATAAGTTCTTTAAGGATGGTCGTTTTCCCACTATCGATTGAACTCTGAATTTCATGACTTACCTTTTCTACCCTCTCTAGGAACTCCTGAACAGTTTTTATACTGCCAGATGTGAATGAATCGAAACCCATCTTGAAAAGCTCCTCAAGTTTGAGCATCGGTGAGGTAATTTCTTTCTTGGAGTCAGCATCTGTAACGATGAGATAACGAGTGAGAATAAAAAGTAAATCGGCGATCTCTTCAAAGAATTTGGAAACGATCCTTGAACCAAGCAAGAACCTAAGTTCATCCCACTCAGAAACGGTTATTTTTTTCATTCCTCTATTTACAAGCCTGACAGAGAGGAGATACAGTCTGTCAAAATCCTCCTCATACCTCTTTATCTTGTTCTCAAAATCACTTTCCTTTTTTTCCAGAATTAGGAAGGATTCGATCTCGGATATTATTCCGGATAGAATCTGAAACATCCTCCTTATGATTGTTAAAACGTCGAAATCAGGTATTGTAAAGCAGTGAAGAACGATCCTCTCATTTGTAGCATCCAGAACTTCCATACCGATAAAGTTATGGCATATCTCTGATATTTCTGTGATGTGCTTTCCAACCTCCTCGTTTTCTATCTCAATTTTATCAACTCCGAGTGAGTAGATTGCCCCTAAAAACCTCTTCAAAAATTTTTTATTATAGCTTGGAACTTCCCTTACACTTACCTTGATCTCCTCTTTTTCCCCCATTTGCGGTCTGATAATTATCGTATCGTCGTATTCATTTAAAATAACCTCGTCTCCCTGTTTCAAATTGTATTTTGAAATCCAGTCTTTTGGGAGTGAAACCATATAGCTTGATCCACCCACAAGCTGGAGTTTTCTGACCTTCATCATTAAGAATAGGACTATGGAGTACTTAAAAGTTATTCAAAAAAATACGTATTTTCTTTATGGGCATGGGAACTCCAAATGAATATGTATACTATGATGTAATATTTCGGAAAACTTTATAAAATTAAACTCCAAATTTCAATTATGGAAAGGTTAAGTCTCATTCATCAGGATCATCAAGAACAAGAAGAATTGAACATAAGGATAGCTGGAAAAGGTGGCCAGGGTATAATAAAACTTGGTCTCTTTCTCGCTGAAGCGAGTGTATTGGAAGGGAAGAATGTTGTTCAGACACAAAGCTACGGACCAGAAGCAAGAGGAGGAGCTTGTAGGACTGATTTGATAATTAGCAAGAATGAGATTGATTATCCTGGACTAAGGAGGATCGATGTTTTTCTTGTAATGGATCAAGAGGCTTATTTAAAGTATTCACCGATGCTAGATGCCAGATCGGTTGTTATCTACGACTCAGATCTTGTAAAGCCGAGTAAGGCTGATTGTAGACTTATAGGCTCTCCTTTCACAAAGAAAGCTTTAAATGATTTTGGAAATGGTCTTTTTGCCAATATAATTGCCCTTGGGGCTCTGGTTGCGATAACGAAGATCGTGAGGCCAGAAACAGTTCTTTATGTTCTCAATAAAAGATTAAAGAGATTCAACCAGGAGAACCTCAAAGCTTTTATTGAAGGGTACGAAATGGCTCTTAAGATCTCTGTAATACCTTGAGTTTGTATGAAGAACGCTAAAAAATATCGTGTCAGAGTAGATGACAAACTCTGCAAAAAATGTGGAATATGTGTTTTTGTGTGTCCAAAGAAGGTTTTTTCCCTTTCTGGAGGACTTGAAATAGATTATGAGAGATGCAATGGGTGCAAGAGATGTGAGGTTTACTGCCCCGATTTTGCAGTTGAAGTTGAATTAAGAGGCGATGGAAATGAAGGTAGAGTTGGAAGTAGAGACGAAAAAGGAGTTGTTACAGGGGAATGAAGCTGTTGTTAGGGCGGCGATAAATTCGGGATGTAACTTCTTCGCCGGTTATCCGATCACTCCATCTTCTGAGATAGCACATGGAATGGCTGAGCTTTTGCCGAAATATGACGGTATATTCGTTCAAATGGAGGATGAATTGGCATCGATTTCAGCAGCAATCGGGGCAGCTTTGGCAGGGGCAAGGGCGATGACTGCAACCTCTGGACCCGGTTTTAGTCTGATGCAGGAGAGTATAGGTTATGCAGCTATTACGGAGACTCCAGTGGTTATTTTCGATGTTATGAGGGCTGGACCAAGTACAGGAATTCCAACTGCTCCCTCTCAGGGTGATGTTCTCCAGGCAAAACATGGAAGCCATGGAGATTATCCTATCGTCGTTTTAGCTCCCGCAACAGTAAGAGATTCTTATCATCTCACAGAAGAAGCGTTTAAGGTAGCAGAGGAGTATCATGTTCCAGTGATAGTGCTTTCAGATGAGATTATAGGTCATATGAGAGAAAGTGTTGAATTACCAAAACTTAAAGCAAGGGATGAAATTAAGTTTGGCGGGATCAAGAGGCTTGGAATCGGTTTAAGGAAGCATATTACGGGTTTGGTCTATGATGAAACTGGAATGCCAACGACAGAACCTGAAAAATATGAGAAATTACTTAAAAGGCTCTTTTCAAAAATTGAAGATGAAAAATTGATGAAATACAAAATGGAAGAAACAGAAGATGCTGAAATTCTTTTTGTTACATATGGCTCAACGTATCGGTCTGCAAAAACGGCTGTTAAAATTTTGAGATCGAAATCGATTAGGGCGGGTTTATTCAAAATTGAAACACTCAACCCTATGCCTGAAAGGGCATTGAAAAAAGCATCAGAAAATGCGAGCAGAATCATCGTTCCCGAGATGAATATGGGACAGATTGTTAAAGAGGTAAAAGCTATACTTTGTGACAGGGATGTGATTGGGATATCATCATTTGCAGAGCTTACAACTCCTGAAACGCTGGTAAGAGCGGTGGAAGCATGAAAAACGTTTATACAGATCTTTTGAGAACAGAATACCTCCCTCACGTTTGGTGTGCAGGATGTGGAAATGGTATAGTTCTCGGAGTCTTTGCGAAGGCTTTTGGCTACACCGGAATAAATAGGGATTCGACCGTTATAGTAAGCGGAATAGGTTGTAGTGGAAGGATAACGCAGTATCTCAATTTTGATACGGTACATACAACCCATGGAAGGGCATTGGCATTTGCAACAGGGATTAAACTTGCAAATCCTGAACTGAACGTTGTTGTTTTTATGGGGGATGGAGATGCCGCAGCCATCGGAGGAAACCACCTTATCCATGCAGCAAGAAGAAACATCGATCTTACGGCAATAATCATCAATAACTCACTGTATGGCATGACAGGTGGACAAGTTGCCCCCACAACTCCTGAGGGAAAGGTTACCAAAACAACACCTTTTGGAAATCCCGAGCACCCCTTCGACATTTCAAAACTTGTTGCTGCAGCCGGAGCGACCTATGTTGCAAGATTTACATCCTATCATATAAAATGGCTTGAAAAGGCTATTGCTGAAGCAATGCTTCATAAAGGATTTAGCGTTGTTGAGGTAATTATAGGCTGCCCCACTCACTGGAGAATAAAACCCCCTGAGTTAATGAAGATTCAAAAGGAAAAGTACAGAAGGAGGAATTACTCTTCAATACATGAAATCAAGCCTTGGGATATAGGGGTTTTCGTAAGAGAGATAAAACCGGAGTTTACAGAGAGAATCAGAGGTATTATCAATCCTTGAAATTAGGTTAACCCTGATTGTAGTGGATCGGTTATTGCGGCATTATTGTGTTTAAAAGCTAATCTTTTAAGGTCAATAGATTCAAGTATTTTTCTCATGATGATGAAAATTTCAATGAGGTTAAATAGAATGCCGATTATTTAGGTTTGGTTTTTTAGATTTGGAGGTTCCATGAGGGAATCGAAGCTGAATCTAACAGCTTCTGGGTTGATCGGAGATAGATCTAAAAAATCAAATAACCCACATTCCGGATACTCTGGAGAAGCTTTGGATCAAATATACCGTTTAATTGCCGAAAACTCGAGTGAAGGAATATTTCTTGCGACAGAATTTAAACTCGTTTATGCAAATCCGGCTTTTTTTAAAATAATTGGCATTACTGATTTGAAAGGTAAGAATCTCCTTGAACTTGTTGATAAAGAAGATGCTAAAAGGATTTTCTATGACGTTCAGAAGGCTTTAAAAGGGGAATTATCTGAAGCAGGCTATGAGGTCAGATTGAAAAGATCTGACGGAAGGTGGATTCATCTTAGTTTATCAATGTCAAAAGTCATTTTCAAAGAGAAACCCCACGCTCTCGGTATAATAAGAGACATATCTGATAGAAAAAATGGAACAAGAACTGAGACATTATAACGAACTTCTTAAGCTCACCAACAGCATTCTCAGACATGATATCCTTAACAATCTGAACATAATCTCCAGAGCTATGGAACTCTGCGAAAATGGGCGTTGTTTAGGCGAGAAGGCTGTTAAAAGATGCATAGATCTGATAAATGAGATAAAGGAACTCGAAGCTCCGACTAAAGATCCAAGAAAGGTAAGCATTAAGGAGATTGTTACCAAAGTAGCAAAAAGCTATGATGTTCAAGTTCAAGTGAGTGGGGATTGTAAAGCTGGGAGTTTTCTCTCTATAGTGTTTGATAACCTGATAAGCAACTCTGTCTTTCATGGAGAGGCAAGCAGAATAGACGTAGATATTAAAGAGGGTTCTAGAGGGCGCACAATCATTTATACCGATAATGGTAGAGGAATTCCTGAAAGTATAAGGCTCAGTGTTTTTGAAAAAGGATTCAAGTTTGGTGGGAGTGCTAACACCGGATTGGGACTTTTCATCGTTAAAAAGATAGTTGAGATGCTTAGAGGGAGCATCGAGCTTGTAAATGCTAATAAATTTGTGATAAAACTTGGGTGGTAGAATGATGGAACTGATACTGGAAAAATTCATCAGGAAGATCTTGGACAACATTGAAGATACGATTCTTATAGTGGATGGAAGAGGTAGCATAAGATTTGTGACCCCAGCCATAGAGAAATTAACTGGTCTTAAACCAAAAGACTTACTTTTTAAGAATTTTATTTCTCTAGTACACTCAGATGATGTGGATAAGGTAAAGAAAGTATTCGAAAAGTTCCGTTCTGGCACATTTGAGCTAAGGCTTGTTGGCAAAGATGGATTAAAATATGTTAAACTCTCTACAGATAAATTAAAGCTTGATGAGAAAACCTTCGTTTTGGGGGTAATGAAAGACATTACTGAACTTAAAGAGAAGGAAAATTTGCTGGCAAAACTTGAAGAGAAAACCCACACGGGAATATATATAGTTCAAGAAGGAAAATTCAGATATGTTAACAGAAAACTTGCTGAAATCACAGGCTACTCTGAAGAAGAGCTCCTTAAGATGAATCCTTTTAATCTTGTGCATCCTGATTACATAAATTTAGTAAAGGAAAGGTATTACAGGAGGGAGAAAGGAGACGTTGTTCCTGAACACTACGAATGGAAAATAGTGACGAAAAACGGAGAAGAGAGATGGGTGGAGGTTATTGCAACAAAGATAGAATTCAATGGAAATCCTGCCGTGCTTGGAAATGTTTTTGACATCACACACAGAAAGATCATGGAAGAAAAGCTAAGAAGGTCTGAAGAGAGATATAAGAGTCTTCTTGAAGCGATTAACGATGTGGTTTTTGTTGTGGATAGAGAAGGAGTAATCCTTTTTCTTAACAATAAGTTCGAGGAAATAACTCTTTATCCAAGAAGCGAATGGATTGGAAGACATTTTTCAGAAATCGTTGCACCAGAATATTTGAAGCCCACCCTTGAAAAATTTAAAAAAGGTTTAGCAGGCGAGGAAGTACCGCTTTATGAAATCGAACTGATAAGGAAAGATGGTAAGAGAATTCCAGTTGAATTGAACGTAACGAATCTCTACAAGGATGGAGAAGTTGTCGGTAGATTAGGGATAGCAAGAGACATCTCAGAAAGGAAAGAGATAGAAAGAAAGCTCTTTGAGTCGGAAGAGATGTTTAGAAAACTCGCAGAGGAGTCACTGGTTGGGGGTGTATTTGATTCAGGATGGAGTTTTCAAGTATGTAAATCCGAAATTTGCTGAACTTAAGGCTGATGAAGACCTCAGAGATGAAATTATCGAACAAGTTAACAAAATTGACAGGCTTATCGAGAAACTCGACAAAGGATGGATTGAATCGGAGAAGGTAAGGGAATTTTTGAGAAGTTCAAAATAAAAAATTTGGTTTTTAAATAATTGAATGATATATTAAAAAGTTTTTGAAAAGATAGTAAAGAATATATTTTGATCTTACTCTGTTTTTGGTACGCCATCCTTTACAATATCGATTTACAAAGAAAAACAGTATTAAGCCTTATTTACCAAAATTAGGTTTTCAGAAGAATTTATCGCGATAGACTTTAGGGTATAAAATAGCAAACTTTAAATATAGAATCGGTAACCTTTCGATGTCGTTTAATCTGCACAATAAGGGGTGGGGGATGAACTATGGAAAAGACAGAGATTCTTGAAAAGATTAGGGAGGCAGAGAGTAAAGTCGAGAATGATGTCGCTTCTGCAGAAGAAAAGAAGAAAAATATGATCTATGAGGCTAAACTCAAGGCTAGGGAAATCATCGAAGATGCACAAAAAGAGGCTGAAAGTATAAAAGCTAAAATTATTGAAGATGCTAAATCATCGATTGAAACTGAAAAAGAGGAAATCAAACAGAGAAAAAGCAGAGATATCGAGCAGCTGGAAGCTAAAGGTAAAGATAACGTTTGGAAAGCGGTAGACTACCTTTATGAAAAATTCTTAGGGATGGTAGAGCATGTTTAAGCCTGCTAAGATGGCCAAGGTAACTTTAGTGGGTCCTAAAGATTACCTTGAGCAAGTCTCGAAGACTCTACACAAGTTAAATCTGATGCACATCGAAGATCCTGTTGAGGAGGATTATTTTAAGATTGGGGAACCGTTGAAAAAAGCCTCAACAATTTCCAGAACACTTGTACAGCTTAGAAGCCTTTTATCCTATCTAAAACTTGAGCCTGAAACCTACGATGCAAAAAGAAGGTATAAAGCAGAAGAAATAGCTGCCCAACTCGATAAAAAGCTGGAACAATACAGGGAAGAGATAGAAGCAAAGATTGAAGAGATAAGAGTATTAACGGAAAGAAACAGGGTTCTTGAAGATGAAATTAAAGTTATTGAACCATTAAAAGAGCTTGGAATTCCTCCAAAATTGCTTAGAGGGTATATAGCAATAAAATGCTTTGTAGGTATGTTAAAAGCAGATCCTACCGAGAGGCTAAAGGAAATCACGGATCAATTTGAAATCTTCCTGAAGGAGGTAAAAGGAGGATATCTGGCTGCTGTTTTTGTCAAAGTCGAGTACTCGGATGATTTCTTGATCGCCTTACAAGAACATGGTTTCTCTGAGTTAGCCGTACCTGAAATTGAAGACTACGATGTTAGATTGTCTGAAATCAATTCGGAGATTGAGAGCAACGAAGCAAAGATAAAGTCCCTTGAGGAGGAATTAGAGGAGATAAAGGCTAGAGAAGCTGAGGTGATGGTGGCTATCGAAGAATACCTTAGCATGGAGATGGATAGGTCAGAACTTCCCTTGAAAACGCTTGTTTCGAAATATGCTTTTGTTCTAACGGGATACGTTCCTGAAAAAAAGGTCAATGAGCTGAAAAGTGTAGTTGAAAGTCAGACAAATGGGAGAGTTGCTGTTGATATCGTTGAAGGTAAATCTGAATCCGAATCACCAACTTTACTCGAGAATCCCAAAGGTATCAGGAATTTTGAGCTGTTCACGAACCTCTTCTCCATACCTAAGTACAAGGAGTTCGATCCGACACCTATTATGGCGGTGTTCTTCCCGATCTTCTTTGGCATGATGCTTGGTGACATCGGTTATGGCTTGCTTATTACCGTTTTGTCTCTCTATTTGAAAAGAATATTTAAAACAGAGGGTTGGCAGGGTCTTTTAAACATAGCACTCTACTCAGGAATTGTCTCGATAATATTTGGCTTCATATACGGTGAATTTTTTGGGCCATTTACAGTTCCAGGATACAAACCGCCTGAGATACACTTTATAGGGGTAGCTTTACAAAGCATCTATGAATTCAACCATGGCCATCCGCTGTTCGATAGGGTTGAGGAGATGGGCGTCAAGGTTCTCCTTTTCACAGTCCTTGTTATAGGGATGTTCAAGATCCTGTGGGGCTTCGCTATCGGTTTCAGAAATGTTTACGTTGAACATGGATTAAAAGCTGCAATACTTGAGAAAGCCTCTTGGTTTATTGGCGTGCTTGGAATGGCTTTACTGATTCTGGGATTTGCATACAATGTCAATGTATTCTATCATCTTGGTGAAGAATATCCTATCTTAGGTCAAGTATTTCAGGCAGTAGGATTAGGAGCTGAAGTCGGAGAGAACATTCCACCGCTTCCATTACCGGGAATTGCAGAGGGATGGGAGGCTGGAGTTAACAACTTCTACAAGATTGCCGTTCCGCTGATTGTCATCTGGTTCATTCTGTTCCTAATGGAGGAGATACCCAAGATGGGCGCAATGGGAGTGGTGATGGCCGTTGAAATTTTAACATGGTTCGGGCAGATTCTGAGCTACGCTCGATTGCTTGCTATCGGTCTTTCATCTGTTTACATAGCCTTCGTCGTCAACTATGTCGTTCCGAAGCTCATGCATACATTCATACCAATCCCGATAGTTGCAGGGGTTGTGGCAGCAGTCCTGATGGTTGTAGCCCATGGAGTCAACTTGTTACTCGGAATCCTCGATCCAGGCTTACAGTCATTACGTTTACATTATGTTGAGTTCTTCACGAAGTTCTTCGAAGGTGGTGGAAGAGTTTTCACCCCCTTTGGAAGGAAGAAGAAGTTTATTGAGGAGGAGTAGGTTTGGAGGTGAAGATATGGCAGAAGCTTTGATAAGTGATGAGGCATTCATAAAGGGTTGTGCTGCAATAGGAGCAGGCTTAGCAGTAGGTTTAGCTGGCATAGGTGCAGGAGCAGGAGAAAGCGGAATCGGAGCAGCAGCAGTTGGAGCGATAGCAGAGGACAGAGGTTTCCTTGGCCTTGGTTTGCTATTCACAGTTATTCCAGAAACAATAGTCATCTTCGGCCTTGTGATCTCGTTCATCCTGATGTTCGCATTCTAAGCTTAGGGGCACAAGGAAAAGGAACTATAAAGGAACTATAAAGGAACTATGGAGCGGGCTGTAAGATGGATTGAAAGAAAAATAAACACGGAGAAAAACGTCGAGAGGTTTGTCAAGTATTACTGGATAGTTTCAACGTTTAGGGTCGCTTTGGGAATTACCATAATGATGCTGATATTGATTGGAGGATACAAATTTGGGGACCTAATCCCCAAGTAAAACCCCTAAAAAGGAGGTGAAGATATGGCAGAAGCTTTGATAAGTGATGAGGCATTCATAAAGGGTTGTGCTGCAATAGGAGCAGGCTTAGCAGTAGGTTTAGCTGGCATAGGTGCAGGAGCAGGAGAAAGCGGAATCGGAGCAGCAGCAGTTGGAGCGATAGCAGAGGACAGAGGTTTCCTTGGCCTTGGTTTGCTATTCACAGTTATTCCAGAAACAATAGTCATCTTCGGCCTTGTGATCTCGTTCATCCTGATGTTCGCATTCTAAAGATTTACAGGGTGTAACTATGCCACTTGATAATGTAATTGAGGAGATATACGAAAAAGGGAAGGAACAGGTAGACAGCATACTGAAGGAGGCAGAAAAGGAGGCAGAGAAGATAATCGCGGAAGCAAAAAAGGAGGCTGAAGAAATTCTAAGGAAAGCCAGAGAAGACGCTGAGAAGGAAGCTGAAAACCTTCGAAGACAGGAGGTTTCTTCAGTAAGTCTGGAGATGAAAAGACTCTTCCTCAACAAACAGAAAGAACTTCTTGAATCTGTATTTGATCTCACAAAACAGAGAGTTAGGGAAATGGGAGAGGAGGACAGGAAAAAGCTGTTGGAGGAGCTTATTAAAAAGAATGCCCAGGAAGGAATGGTAATTTACTCAAGAAAAGAGGATGAAAATGTCGTTAAGGAAATCATAAGCGGTTTAGGTAAGAAAGTCGAATATGGGGGGAACGTAAACTGCCTTGGAGGGATAATCCTCGAAGACTCCGAGGAAGGAATAAGGATAAATCTTACGTTTGATGAGCTTCTCAACCAGCTTTTTGAGCAGGAGATGAGTGAGGTTTCAAAGATCTTGCTGGGTGGTTGAGGATGCTAATAGGAAAGAATGCCACTTGGGCCTACCTTGTAGCAAGGACAAAAGTGATGAAAAGGAAGCTCATTCCAAAAGATGAATACAGAAAGTTGCTAAACATGGAATTCAATGAAATAGTGAGGTATCTTGAAGAAACTGAATACAAAAAGGAAATAGATGAATTTGGCTACAGATATTCTGGACCAAAGCTTATGGATTATGCTCTCTCACTGAATCTTTCTAGAACCTATCAGAAAATCATAAGGATTTCTTTTGGTCTTGCCAAGGATCTGATTTCAAGTTACCTTAAAAAATGGGAACTTATGAATATTATAAGCATAATCAGGGGGAAAGCGGCAAACATACCTCAAGATGAGATAGAAGAAGCGATAGTGCCGGTAGAGAAGGATTTTGAATACTATAAATCGCTTATTGCCAAAGATGTGGATGAGATAGTGAATACGTATCGGGGAACACCATATTTTGAAACCCTTTCAAAGATGGGTGCGATGCCACCAAGTCAGCTGGAGGATGATCTCTTCAAAATATACTATCTAGAGCTTACAAAGCTCAAGCCCGCAGAACTCTCTCTGAAACTCTTTGTTGACTTCGTCAAGATGGAGGTTGATCTCAGAAATCTGAAAACTATCCTTAGGCTTAAGGTCGAGGGCGCAACTCCCGATGAGATAATAGCGAGGCTCATACCCAATGGTTTCGAGTTAACTCTCGATGAATGCAGAAAACTTGCTACAATGTCGTGGGGTGAGCTTGTTAAAGCATTGGAAGGATACTGGTTCTGGAAAGATATAGAGAAAATAGAGGAAGAGCTCTCCACAACGGAAGTGCTCTTTGATAAGGCATGGATTGAGGCCATCACTAAAAGGGCAACGAGCTATCCCCTATCGATTCTACCGGTGATGCACTACATGGTACTAAAAAAGGTTGAAGTGGACAATCTTAGGATTTTGGGGTGGGGCAAATGGTATAATATGCCTAACGATGAAATAGAGAGGCAGATGGTGATCGTATGAAGTTGGTGGTTATTGGTGATCCTGAGTTCAATGTGGGATTTGGTCTGGCAGGTATAGCAAGCGAGAGGATGTTTGACATTAAAAGCGATGATGAAATTATCGAAAGTGTGAGAAAAGCACTGGATGATAAGGAAGTTGGGATTGTGGTTATAAAATATGATTATCTCAAAAAACTCCCTCCCGCCCTTAGAAGAGAAATCGACGAAAGGGTGCAACCAACGTTCGTAGCAGTAGGCGGGACTGGGGGTGTTGAGGAGATTAGAGAAAAGATAAGAAAAGCGATAGGTGTTGACTTATGGAAGTGAAAACAACTGGAAGTGTAGGAGAAATTTATAGGGTTTCTGGCCCTTTGGTTGTGGCGGAGGGTTTGAAAGCCAGAATGTACGATGTTTGTCTGGTTGAAGGATTAATGGGAGAAGTCGTGGGGCTAGCAGGTGACAAAGTTCTGATTCAGGTTTACGAGGACACTTCAGGGATAAAGCCTGGTGGAAAGGTTGAAAACACCGGAATGCCCTTGAGCGTCGATCTTGGACCGGGGATAATAACTTCGATCTACGATGGAATCCAGAGACCTTTGCCGGTGATGAAAGAGATCTCTGGAGACTTCATCGGCAGAGGTATCGAGGCCCCTGGCATTGATATGGAAAAGCAATGGGAATTCAAGCCGACGGTTAAGAAGGGAGACAGTGTAAGTCCAGGAGATGTTATAGGAACAGTTCAAGAAACGAAAGTTGTAGAACACAGAATTCTCGTACCACCGAACGTGGAAGGGGGGGTTATAAACGAAATCTACGAGGGTAAGTTCACCGTTAGAGATACAATAGCGGTTCTTGACAATGGGGTGGAACTGAAAATGCACCACAAATGGCCGGTCAGGATTCCTAGGCCATATAAAGAGAAACTCCCACCCGATGTACCCTTGTTGACTGGACAGAGAATTTTGGACGCACTCTTCCCAATAGCAAAAGGTGGTACAGCCGCTATTCCGGGTGGATTCGGTACCGGGAAAACTGTTACGCAGCATCAGCTTGCCAAGTGGTCAGATTCGCACATCATAGTGTATGTAGGATGTGGTGAAAGAGGAAATGAGATGACAGAGGTTCTTGAGGAGTTTCCAGAGCTTATAGATCCGAGAACCGGGGAGCCATTGATGGAAAGATCTGTCTTGGTTGCAAACACATCAAATATGCCTGTTGCCGCAAGAGAGGCGTCAGTTTATACTGGAATAACCTTAGCAGAATATTTCAGAGACATGGGATACGATGTGGCAGTTCAGGCTGATTCGACGAGCAGATGGGCTGAGGCTATGAGAGAGATGTCGGGTAGACTTGAGGAGATGCCTGGTGAAGAAGGTTATCCGGCTTATCTCGCTTCAAGGCTTGCAGAGTTCTATGAGAGAGCTGGGAGAGTTAAGACGTTGGCTGGAAGCATAGGTAGTGTTAGTGTTGTTGGGGCAGTCTCGCCACCAGGTGGAGACTTCAGTGAGCCGGTTACTCAGAACACACTGAGAATTGTGAAGGTTTTCTGGGCTCTCGACACTAAGCTCGCTGCCAGAAGACACTTCCCGGCAATAAACTGGCTCCAGAGCTATAGCTTGTATGCTGAGTCGCTTACTGATTGGTTTAAAGAGAACGTTGCTCCCGACTGGTCAGAGCTTAGGACATGGATGATGACAGTTCTGCAGGAAGAAGCAAATCTTATGGAAATCGTAATGCTCGTTGGAAAAGATGCGCTTGCAGACAACCAGAGAGTTTTGCTTGAGGTTGCGAGATATATAAGAGAGGTATTTCTCTCACAGTATGCATATCACGAGGTTGATACGTACTGCTCGGTGCAGAAGATGTATGATATGATGAAGGCAATTAGGGAGCTCAACGACATATTCTATAAAGCTTTGGACGCTGGCAAAACGATTGACGAAATTGAGACGGTTGAAGGCAGAGAGGACTTTGCAAGGGCAAAGTTTGAGGAGGATTACAAGAAGTACCTCGACGAAGCAGTTGCGAAAATTAAGGCTAACCTGCTAGGAGGTGAAGCATGAAGGAGTATAGAACTATTAGAGATGTTGCAGGGCCTTTAATCTTTGTTGAGAAAACAGAGCCCGTTTCTTACGGTGAACTCGTTTTGATTACACTTCCCGATGGTACAACGAGAAGAGGCCAGGTTCTTGATTCAGCTAAGGACATCGTGGTAGTTCAGTCTTTTGAGGGTACAAGAGGCATCGACAAATCTTCAGCTGTCCGATTTACCGGTGATATTGTTAAACTTGCCTGCTCCAAGGACATGATGGGTAGAATTCTTTCCGGTTCAGGAGAGCCAATTGACGGTGGACCAAAGATTATTCCCGAGGAGAGGTTGCCGATCATAGGTTCTGCTATAAATCCATATGCTCGAACATATCCGAGAGAATTCATCCAGACTGGTATATCTGCTATTGACGGAATGAACACCCTTGTAAGAGGTCAGAAGCTACCTATTTTCAGCGGTTCTGGTTTACCGCACAACGACATCGCCTTGCAGATCGCAAGGCAGGCTAAAGTTAGAGGAACTGGAGAGGAGTTTGCTGTCATATTCGCTGCAATGGGTATTACGTATGAAGAAGCTCACTACTTCATAAAAGACTTCGAGAGAACGGGAGCTCTGGAGAGAGCTGTCATCTTCCTCAATCTTGCGAACGATCCGGCTATTGAAAGGCTTATAACGCCGAGAATGGCTTTAACTGCGGCAGAATATCTTGCCTATGAATACGACTATCACATCCTCGTTATTCTGACGGACTTCACAAACTACTGCGAGGCTTTAAGAGAGATAAGTGCAGCAAGAGAAGAGGTTCCAGGAAGGAGAGGATATCCTGGCTACATGTATACCGATCTGGCAACGAACTACGAGAGAGCTGGGCGTATTAGGGGCAGAAAAGGTTCCATAACTCAGTTCCCAGTTCTTACGATGCCAGCTGACGATATAACCCATCCGATTCCGGATCTAACTGGATATATCACCGAAGGTCAGATCGTGCTGAGCAGAGAGCTCCATGCCAAGGGTATTTATCCACCAATCAACGTGCTTCCATCTCTCAGCAGGCTGATGAAGGAGGGGATCGGTGAAGGATTGACAAGAGACGACCATGTCCAGTGGAACGACCAGATGTATGCTGCCTATGCAGAAGGTGTTGACCTCAGAGGTTTGGTTGCCATTGTCGGTGAAGAGGCTTTGTCAGAGAAGGACAGGAGATTTCTTAAATTCGCAGACGAATTCGAGAGAAGATGGCTCCAGCAGGGAAGATATGAAGATAGAGACATCGAATACACCCTTGACCTCGGATGGGAACTTCTTTCCATGTTACCTGAAGGAGATCTTGTTAAAATTGAGAGGAAGTTCATAGAGAAGTATCATCCTGCCTACAGGAAGAAAGCAGCTGGAGAGGCTGCAGAAGCAGCCTAAATTTTTTAAAATTCTGGTGGTATCATGGCAGAGGTACAACCGACGAGAATGGAACTAATAAAGCTCAGAAGACGAATAGCGATGGCTACGAAAGGACATGCTCTTCTTAAGATGAAAAGAGACGGCTTGATAATGGAGTTCAGACAGATTCTGGAGGAGGCGAAAGAAGTAATAGGCAGGATGGTTGAAAAGTACGAAAAAGCCCAGCAGAAGCTTGCTCTAGCTATGGCTGTAGATGGGGCTGTGGCTGTAAAATCTATAGCTCTCGCATGCTGTAGAATTCCTCCCGAGTTTACGATGAAAAGGAAAAACATAATGGGAGTTCCCGTGCCTGTTGTGAAAAAAGAACCGATTCGAAAGAAGGTAACTGAAAGGGATTATGGTGTTTTAAGCACTTCTACAAGGATTGATGAGGCTGTCGCAGCGTTTGAAGAGCTTACCGATGCAATTCTTGAGGTTGCGGAAGTTGAGACAACGTTAAGAAGGTTAATCGATGAGATCGATAGAACGAAGAGGAGAGTTAACGCCCTAGAATTTAGAGTTATTCCAATGATGGAGGAAACGGCCAGATTTATTACATTTAAACTCGAAGAGATGGATAGAGAGAACATAATCAAGTTAAAACACCTAAAGAAGAAAATGGCAAGGGCCTCAAGTTAATTTTATTTATTTTTAGTTTTTATTTCTGTTTATTTTGTTCTGATTGGTAGTATTTTGGTTAGTATTACCCTATCTATGTTGGTTTTTTGATCTTCCCGCTTTTTTTGAGGGCAACATAAATGTAAACCCATCCTGCCACAACCAAAATAAGCCCAGCGTAGACAGCCGTATACCCCATTTTTTTGTTGACTAAAGGTAGAAAGATCCCAACCGCGATGAGGAGATAGCCTATGGTTTTCATTCCAACTCCAACTGCCAGTCTTTTCAGCTCTCTTATGAGTTTCGGATCCACTCTCGAAATTTCTGCCGTAGTTATTTAAATTTATTGAGATCACTGAGGTCACTTGCTATTCGATTTATAGATTGATTATCATGAGGAGGGAAACCGAAATTACAAAAATCAACAGTAAAGTGATGAAAATTCTGATTAGCCTTGTAATTTTCCTTCTCTGATCACTTGTTATTACCTCTACTTTCATTCCAGCCATGCTCGCCCTAGTCTTTGGTCCTCCTTCGAATCTTACTTCAACTTCGTATTTTCTCGGAAATCTGAAATCATACTCAACCTCAAAATAACCGTAAGCGTCGGAAATGAATTCCTTTCTTTTAACACCATCCACGAAAAGTAATAACTTACCTCTCAAAGGATTCCATCTTTTATGATCAGAATCGTAAACCTGAAGGTAGCCTGAGAACAAAACTTTCTCGTTTGGTATCGGTTTTTTATTGCTAACATGAAATCCTGAGACTCTGGTTTTTGCCTTCATAAATCAACTTTATTTTATTGGAAAGATAAACTTTTAGACTCAACTTGGAAAATGTTATTTTTTGAAAATATAATTTTTTCTGTATTAAATTTATAAGAAAGTATAAATAAATCAAAGGTGGCTCAGTTTTATGAGAGGGGCGGACACGAAATTGGCAATTGTTGCTTTATTTTGTTTGATACTCTTGGCGTTAATTCCAAAACTCTTTGCATTTTCTCTCGATCCCATTTCGCAGTTCGCGCCAATCTGGATTTATGTCATTTATAGATTTACGGGAATTGCAAAAGAACGTTATATGGTATGGGTTTATGTTATGTTAACATCTACAGCTGTAATTTTGCTTTTTTACACCATTTTTAAAAGTTCTGTATAATACAACCATTTTTAGGAGGAATTAAAACATACAATGGCCTGGATGGGTTGAAAACTCCCATGATTCCCCAATCTTATCTTCCTCTAAGCTTTTAAGAGCAGCAATCCACCTACCTCTCCATGGCTTCTCCACAAGGTCCTCCTCTCGGGAGATCCATGAAAATGTTGGATAAATGGATATTTATTTGTAAGCCGGTAGGGAACGCCTTCTCCAATATGGCAAAGATTCAATCTGAACCCATCAAAAATTCTATCACATACTTATTAAACTCTTCTGGATTTTCAATCTTTGCCAGATGAGCAGAATTCTTTACCATCTTTATTTCTGAGTTTGGTATGAGCATTGCCATCTCTTTGCCTATCGCAGGAGGGGTGGTTACGTCATATTCTGCAACAAGAATCAAAGTTGGTACATTGATTTTGGGAAGAACATCCTCGAAGTTAATTTTGCTTAATTCGATCGTAACCTTCTTGTAAAATTCCTTGTCGTTTTTTCTCAAAACGGTTTGCACAAAGTCCTTTAAGTCAGCTCTTTCCTGGTGAATCGATATGTTTGCAATAAAGCTTGCTATTTCACCCATGTCTGCCTTTTCAACGAGTTTCAGCCTCTCTTCAAAAAGAGGTTTTGCTTCCTCAGGCAATTTGTAGAGTGTATTGGCGAGAATCAGAGATCTGACTTTTTCTGGATACTTTTTAAAGAAAGCCATACATACAGCTCCTCCCATTGAAAGGCCAAGCAGATTTGCGGATTCAATTCCAAGCTCATCCGTCAGATTTTTCACATCTTCTGCAAAATCCTCAATCGAAATACTTTCTGGCACATCGGACATACCGAATCCCCTGAGATCTAGGCTTATAACCCGGAAATATTTGGAAAATTCATCGTATTGGTAGCTCCAACCCTCTAGGCTTTCACCAAGTCCATGGATAAGGATCAATGGTTCTCCCTCTCCCACTTCAAAATATCGCAGTTTTAAACCCTCTGATTCAAAGAAACCGAATTTCATAATGATTATCTTGCCTCTAATTTTAAAAATTATTGGGGAGCAATAGGGCAAAACCGACAAAATATTAAAATATCCTGATCTATTTCAAGCGTTGGTGATAGAATGGATAAGATCAAACTGGGCTTAGTTGTTGCTGAATTTAATAGAGACATCACCTATATGATGGAGGTTCTTGCTAAGGAGCACGCTGAATTTCTCGGTGGCGAGATTACAGATATTATCAGGGTTCCCGGAGTTTTTGATACACCCATAGCTGTGAAGAAAATTCTTGAAAAGGGTGATGTCGATGCGGTTGTTGCAGTAGGAAGCGTCATCGAGGGAGAGACTGAGCATGATGAGGTGGTTGCCCAGCATGCTGCAAGGAAGATCATGGATCTTTCACTGGAATACAACAAGCCTGTAACTCTTGGAATATCTGGACCGGGAATGGGTAGGATAGCTGCCCAAAAGAGAATTGAGTATGCAAAGAGGGGAGTTGAGGCTGCAGTCAAGCTCGTTAAAAGGTTGAAGGAATATGACGAGCAGAAGGGTTAATGCTGTAAGTCCATCGGCAACGCTGAGAATATCTGAGGCTGCAAAGCAGCTTAAGAGAGAGGGTAAGCCAGTAGTAGACATGAGTGTTGGAGAGCCCGACTTTCCGACACCCTCTTTCATCATTGAGGCGGCTTACAAAGCTATGAAGGAGGGGAAAGTTTTCTATACTCCATCTCGAGGAATTCCCGAGTTGCTCGAGGCAATTTCTTGGAAACTGAAGGAAGAAAATGACGTGGACTTCTCTCCTGAAAACATAATCGTAACTCCAGGAGCAAAGTATGCCATTTTTGAGGCAATAATGAGTTTGATTGACGAAGGAGACGAGATTATACTGCTCGATCCAAGCTGGGTTACGTATGAAGCCTGCGTTTTGATGGCAGGAGGAAAAGTTGTTTGGGTTCCCCATACCAAAAACTTCCAGGATGCACCGCTTGAAGATTACATAACGCCAAAAACAAAGATGGTTATACTCAACTCTCCAAGCAATCCTCTTGGAGTAGTTTATCCTGTTTCGTTTCTCAAAAAGCTCAGAGATCTCGCTATAGATCATGATCTTTTTGTAATGTCTGACGAGATTTACGAGAAGATAATATTCGATGGAGAGCATAAAAGTATCGCATCAATGGATGGGATGCTCGAAAGAACTATCATAATCAACGGACTATCCAAAACCTACTCTATGACTGGCTGGAGAATCGGTTATGCTGCAGCGAGAGAGGGCGTAATCAAAGCAATGGCAAGGATGCAGTCTCATTCGGTAAGTCATCCAACATCCTTCGTGCAGTATGCAGCAGTTGAAGCTATAAAAGGAGATCAAAGCTTTATCGGAGAGATGGTGGCTGAATTCAAAGCCAGAAGAGACATCCTGATGAAAGGTTTAGATAATCTGGGAATAAGTTATGCCCCACCTCAGGGGGCATTTTACATATTCATGGAAGTCGGAGAAAGTAGTATGGATTTCTGTGAGCGATTTTTGAAGGAGAAATACGTAGCAACTACTCCTGGGGCAGCGTTTGGTAAAAGATATAACACTTGGATGAGAGTGAGCTACGCTACTTCGAGGGGGAACATTAGGGAAATGCTCGAGAGACTTGAGGATTTTATTAGATAATGATTTCTATTTAAAAAAAGAATATTTTAGATTTCAATTGGAAAAGGCGTAATTTTTCAATAATCCATTTGATTTTTTGAATTACTGCTTTTGGAGAGGTGAATCACTTTGAAAAATAGCGCAATATTTATATGCATTAAACCGACTTTAATGCATTAGTATGTCATGTAATATCATGGTAGTGAGGGGTAGGAGAGTTTTCGCCATCAAATAGAGGGAGGGGTAGTTTGCCTAAGGTTGTTGCGAAACCGGAAGTTTGCATGGGCTGTCATTTATGCGAGGTTTGGTGTGTCGTAGCCCATTCAAACTCAAAGGATATAGTTAAAGCATTCAAGTATGAGAAAACGCCACATCCAAGGATAATTGTAGATGAGAACCTTCCAGAGGTTTTTGCAATTCAGTGTAGGCATTGTGAAGAGCCCGACTGCGTTTTTGCTTGCATTAGCGGAGCTCTATACAAGGACGAGAGTGGAAGAGTCGTGCACGATGAATCAAAGTGCGTAGGGTGTCTAAGCTGTGTAATGGCATGTCCCCATGGTGGGATAGTGATAGACTTGGATAACAGGAAGATCGTGAAGTGCGATCTTTGCGAGGAGATAGGCTTTCCAGTTTGTGTCAAGATGTGCCCGAATGAAGCTCTAATTTACGAGGAGGGTTAACATGCTCGAGATGAAGTTTGATATCGTTATAATTGGGAATTCTGCAGGAGCTGTTGGGTGTATCGAAACGATAAGAAGCAGAGATAAGGATTTGAGTATAGCCGTTATTTCGGATGAAAAATACCATACTTATTCAAGAGCTTTAATTCCTTACTACCTGGCAGGGAAAATAGATCTGGAAAAAATGTATTATAGGCCGCTAGATTTTTATGAAAGGATGAATATAACGCCTTTACTTGGTAAGAAAGCAGTTTCAATCGATTTTAAGAATAAAAAAGTTAAGCTTGATTCCGCAGAAGAGGTTGGTTACGATAAGCTGCTCATAGCGACAGGAGGAAAACCGTTCATACCTCCTATGGAGGGTTTTGATAGGAATTTGGATAACGTGTTCTCTTTTGTAAGCTTAGATGATGCTCTGGAGATCGAAAAGATTCTTCCCATCTCGGAAAAAGTTGTGATCCTCGGAGCTGGAGTTATAGGCCTTATGGCCGCTGAAGTTCTGGTTGAGAAAGGACTTGAGGTACACGTGGTTGAATTAGCTGATAGAGTTCTTGCTCCTGTTGTGGATGAGGGTACTTCACAGCTCATTGAAAAGGCGTTCGAAGAGCATGGCGTGAGTATTTATACTGGTTTGACGATTAAAAAGTTGAACAGGGAAGAAAATCACGTTAAAAGTGTTGTTCTTACGGATGGGAGAGAAATTAATTGTGACTTTATGATAGTTGCGGTTGGTGTAATGCCTAGGGTCGATCTCGTCAAGGATACACCTGTTAAGGTGAACAGAGGTATTCTCGTCAACAAAAAGATGGAGACCTCCGTTAAGGATGTTTATGCTGCTGGCGACTGTGCAGAGATTTACGATTTCATAACCGATGACAGGAGGTTGCTCCCTCTCTGGCCAAATGCCTATTACGGTGGAAGAATTGCAGCCATAAACATGCTCGGCGAGGAAGCAGAATTCGAGTGGGGAACATCGATGAATGCCATGCACTTCTTTGACTTGTACATCATAAACGCTGGGTTAAATGTAACCGATGAGATTGCCGAAAAAGAAGGCTACGAGATTCTTTCAAGATTTGAGCCTGAAAAGAAGGTATATAGAAGAATAGCTTTGAAGGATGAGCTGATAAAGGGTCTTATATTTGTGGGAAAGGTTGATAGGGCGGGAATCTATCTCAATTTGATGAGGAGGAAGATACCGGTTACAGAATTCAGAGAGAGACTTTTGGACTACGATTTCGGATACACAAAACTGCCTGAAAGCATAAGGTGGAATCTGCTTAAAAATGAGGTAATCCTTGGAATTATTTAAGGTGAGACTATGAGATTTGAAATTAACGTCAAAAGTGAGAGATTCATTCCCGATAAGGACATGCAGGCATGCGGACTCTTCGGAGTCATGAATATAGAAGGGAAAAGATTTGGAGGCGAAATGGCCATAAAGGCAATAATCAATATGAAAGCAAGGGGCAATGGCCTCGGTGGGGGATTTGCAGCATACGGCATTTATCCGGACTATAAGGATTACTATGCCATACATATAATGTTTCAGAACAGAAATCTCGATGCTAAGAAAAAGGTTGACGAATTTCTCTCCAAAAATTTCGATGTGGTTTTTGACGAGGAGATCCCGAACAATCCGGAAGCTGATGTTGTAGACCCTCCTCTCGTATGGAGGTATTTCGTATCTCCAAAGAAAGAAGGAGAGGATGTTAAGCTCTCTGACGACGATTACGTTGTATCTAAGGTTATGCACATAAATACCTCGATAGATGACGCTTACGTATTCTCTTCGGGAAAGGATATGGGTGTTTTTAAGGGAGTGGGCTTTCCGGAGGATGTTGCAGACTTCTTTTTGCTGAATGAGCTCTACAAAGGCTACATCTGGGTAGCTCACAGCCGTTTTCCTACAAACACACCAGGATGGTGGGGAGGAGCACATCCTTTCAGCATTCTCGACTGGACGGTTGTACATAATGGGGAGATCTCGTCCTACGGAACGAACAAGAGATTTCTCGAGATGTACGGATACTACTGCACACTCTTTACCGACACCGAAGTTATGGCGTATGCTGTAGATCTGCTGATGAGGAGGCAAGGTTTGCCGATAGAAGTTGTATCGAAAATTTTCGCCGCTCCGATGTGGGATCTGATAGAGCACATGGATGAGAAAAAGAAAAAGCTCTATTCCACCTTGAGGATGGTTTATTCACCACTCCTGATAAACGGACCTTTCACAGTTATCGTTGCCCATCAAGGAGAGATGTTCGGGATAACGGACAGAATAAGGCTCAGACCGATTACAGCAGGGGCAAAAGGGGATTTTGTTTTCCTTTCGTCCGAAGAATCTGCTATCAGAGCTGTCTCACCCAAGCTCGATCTTGTTTGGACTCCGAGAGGCGGTGAGCCAGTTGTTGTGAGGCTTAAAAGGAAGGATCATCTCATGAGCATAAAGGAGTCGATATAAGATCTGAAAAGGAGCAGATATAATGCACGAGAAAATATTCGAAAAGATCGAGATGGAAAAGAATCAAACGGGAAACATCGAGTTTTTCCTTGGAGAAAAGGAAATGAAGTCTTTCATGCTACCCGAGTTTATCATAGAGAGGTCTGACGAGAGATGCATAAGGTGCAGGGTTTGTGAGAGGCAATGCCCAGAAGGAACTCATAGGTATGATGGAGAGCTTGATATGATGTTCCATGCCGAGGAAAAATGCGTTGGATGCCAGAGGTGTGCTGTATTCTGCCCGACAAATGCTCTCATTGTAAGACCCCATCCTTCTCAGTATAGACCGAATGCTAACTGGACGAGGGAAAAGCTTCAAGATCTTAAAAAACAGGCTGAAACTGGCGGAGTTATACTTACAGGAAGTGGAAATGATAAGCCTTATAGAATCTATTGGGATCATCTCGTTTTAAATGCCTCTCAGGTTACGAACCCATCCATAGATCCTTTGAGGGAGCCGATGGAGCTCCGAACTTTCCTCGGCAGGAAGCCAGACTCTCTTGAGATAAAAATTGGTGAGGATTTTGAGGGTGTGGAAATTCAATCGGAGCTTTTTCCAAACGTAATGATCGAAACACCAATAGTCTTCTCTGCAATGTCCTATGGGGCGATAAGCTACAATGCCTTCAAATCCCTGGCAATGGCGGCAAAAGAATATGGCACCCTCTTCAACACAGGTGAAGGAGGGTTGCCGATAAGTTTGAGGGATGGATATGGCAGTAGCGCGATAGTTCAGGTTGCAAGCGGGAGGTTTGGGGTAGATCCAGATTACTTGAATGTGGCTGCTGCTGTGGAGATAAAGATAGGTCAGGGAGCGAAGCCCGGCATCGGAGGGCATCTGCCTGGAGAGAAGGTTACAGAGAAAATCTCCGAGACAAGGATGATACCTGAAGGAACCGATGCTCTATCTCCTGCTCCACAACATGACATCTACTCGATAGAAGATCTTTCTATGCTCATCTACGCTTTAAAAGAGGCAACCAACTATGAAAAGCCGGTTAGTGTGAAAATAGCAGCTGTGCATAATGTAGCGGCGATTGCATCTGGTATAGTCAGGGCTGGAGCCGATATAGTTGCAATCGATGGATTAAGGGGAGGAACGGGAGCCGCTCCCAAGATCATTAGAGACAACGTTGGAATTCCCATAGAACTTGCTCTCGCTGCAGTAGATAAAAGGCTTAGAGAGGAGGGAATCAGGAATAAAGCTTCCATACTCATAGCTGGAGGGATCAGAAACAGTGCCGATGTGATAAAAGCGATAGCCCTTGGGGCTGATGCTGTGTATATTGGCACCCCCGCCTTGGTTGCGATGGGATGCACTATTTGCCAGAAATGCTACACTGGAAGATGCAGCTGGGGGATATGTACGCAGGATCCGTATCTAACAAGAAGACTGAATCCGGAGATTGCAAGCAAAAGGCTGGTAAATCTTTTGAGGGGCTGGAGCCATGAAATAAAGGAGATGCTTGGAGGGATGGGAATCAATGCGATCGAGAGTCTCAGAGGTAACAGAGATCATCTCAGAGGAGTGGGCTTGGAAGAATGGGAGCTGAACGTTCTAGGAGTTAAGGGTGCTGGAGAATGATTTGGTAATTTGAGGTGAGAGGGTGAGATAATGGTTTCAGGCCTATCTTTGAGGGATATGTTTTTAGAGGGCGTAAGGCCCATAGAAAAACTGCTTAGGTATGTTGAGATAGAGGATGATAGGGCTATTATCGATGCTTCAGAATTGAAACATAAAGAAGTGAATGACCTCCTCAGATATGTGGCCTTGAAACATGTAACTAAGGTGGATTTGGTCAATGTTGTCGGTCAGAGGTATATAGGAACCAGGCTGCATATACCCAATCCCTCTCCAAAGCTTGAGATACATATTCAAGGCACCCCTGGCAACGATCTTGGAGCGTTTTTAGACAGGCATAGGATAATCGTCCATGGTAACGCCCAGGATGGTGTTGGCAATACGATGGATGATGGAGAAATCGTCGTCTATGGCAGAGCTGGTGATGTTGTGGCGATGTCAATGAGGGGTGGCAAAATTTTCATCCGCGATAACGTGGGCTATCGCACAGCCATTCACATGAAAGAATATGTTGGCAAGATTCCAATCCTTGTGGTTGGAGGAACCGCTCAGGACTTCTTTGGAGAATATATGGCCGGAGGAAGAGTGATCCTGTTGGGTTTAAATCTGAAAGAAGGAGAGAGGCACAAAGCACACTATATAGGTACTGGAATGCATGGTGGAATAATCTATCTTAGGGGAAAAGTTGAGGATTATCAGCTCGGCAAAGAGGTTGGAATTCTTAAGCTTGAAGAGGAAGATTGGAAGTTCGTTGAAAGGCAGGTTGAGCAATATTGCAACTATTTTGGAGCAAACAAGGAGAAGATAATGGAGGGAAACTTCATCAAGTTGGTTCCCGTTTCCAGAAGACCTTACGGAAAGATTTATGCGTATTAGCTAAATTTTTACTTGCAATGATTGAATATGTTGTATCTTTCATAGGCGGAGTTTTATCAGTATTTTCTCCCTGTATACTCCCAGTTCTGCCTGTTATATTTGCAACATCAGAAGGAAGTTGGTGGAAAAGTATTTTGGTTGTTATGGGGTTGGTTCTCTCCTTTGGAATTCTCGGCCTCATCTTTGGGATTTTAGGCTCGGCATTCAGTTATGTGTCTTTTATTATCCTCTTCATTTTCGGATTGATCCTTCTTTTTGATGTTAAGATCTCGCAAACAGCTGATTTGAGCAACTACATTGGAAGGAAAATGATAAGGAGTTCTGCATCATCCTTTTACCCCTTCATTCTCGGAATGAGCCTTGGAGCAGTCTGGAGTCCATGTATAGGTCCGATTCTGGGAGCCATAATAGGTTTGGTTGCAGTCAGCGGTTCGGCGGTTTCAGGTTTTCTCCTGATGATTTGTTATGCTTTGGGAATGGCTCTGGTAATCTCAGCTATACTCCTTACTGGCTCGAGAGTGTCGGGTCGTTGGGTTGAGAACCAATCCATGGTTAACAGGATTTTTGGTGCAATAATCTTGGTCTTCCTGTTCCTCATGATCTCTGGCATCCTCGACTCTTTTGAGCTATTTCTTTCAACAAAGTTGGAGCCGTTCGAAGAATTTGTTAGTGAGGTAATGAACAAATTTAAGTTTCTAGGTTAAAAACCAAAAAACATAAACTCGCTATGCAGTTTCAGAAATCGAATTTGATCCAATTCACTTTGATCCAATTCACTTCCCCAATGGAACCTCTATCTCGAGAAAATCCTCTGCAACGATTGTATCAGGAAATATATCCCGTGCCTCTTCCAACAGTGGTGAAAAATCTTTTGAATATCTCGCACTTATGTGTGTCAAAAGCAGCTTTCTCACTCCAGCTTTTGAGGCTATTTCAGCAGCTTCTCTAGCTGTTGAATGCTTCGTCTCTTTAGCCCAATCGAGTAAATCGTGGGTAAAGGAAGCATCGTGAATCAAAACGTCGGCATTTCTTGCAATTTCTATGACTCTATCAATTGGCCGCGTATCCCCCGTATATATAACCTTTCTCCCTGGTCGTGGCTTTCCTACTACCATCTCTGGCCTGATTAGTCTGCCATTAATCTCTATACTTTCTCCTTTTACAAGTTTTGAGTACAATGGCCCAGGAGGAATTCCGAGCTCTTCAGCCTTTGCTCGGTTAAACTTCCCTGGCCGAGGTTTTTCAATGAAAGCGTAGCCATAGCTCTCAACTATATGATCTGTTTTGAAGGCCATGATGCTGAAGTTCCCGAATTCAAAGATCCTTCCATCCTCTATACCATACACCTCTATTGGGAATTCGAAGTTGTGGTAGCCGAAAAGCCTGAACATAGTTGAAAGAAATGTCGGGCTAGGTGTATAAACACTTAATTTCTCTTTTCTATCGTTCAGAGACATAGTTTCGAGCAATCCGAAGATTCCAGCGAAATGGTCGGTATGCAAATGGGTAATGAAAATATTATTCAGTCTTTTAAAACCGGTTTTGGCAATCATCATCTGTCTCTGTGTTCCCTCACCGCAGTCGAAAAGTACCTTCTCTCCGTTGTAATTTAGAAGAATGGAGGATGGATTCCTCTCAACACTCGGAATCGTGCCTGAGGTGCCGAGAAAAGTTATCTTTAAAAACATTTTAGAAATTAATTTAAAAAATGAAATTAGGTTTCAAGAACTATTTCGATGTTCACATCTTTCGGAACCTGAATTCGCATAATCTGTCTCAATGCTCTTTCATCAGCGGCGATATCTATGAGTCTTTTGTGGATTCTCATCTCCCAGTGGTCGTAGGTTTCAGAACCTTCTCCGTCGGGAGCCTTTCTGACCGGTACCACAAGCCTTTTTGTTGGCAGTGGTACAGGTCCGCTCATTTCAACTCCTGTTTTCGTTGCTATCTCCTTGATTTGACTGCATATCCTATCTAAATCCACTGGATTAAGTCCAGAGAGTCTAATTCTTGCCTTGTATCCCTTGATTGCCATGAAAAACCCTCAGAAAATAGAAAAAATTAGGTTCTCTCGGTAAGGTCGAGAACCATTCCTGCTGCTACTGTCTGACCCATGTCCCTGATGGCAAATCTGCCAAGAGGTGGGATCTCCTTAACCTTTTCTATTACCATCGGTCTAGTAGGTTCAAGCTTGACTATAGCAGCATCTCCAGTTTTCAGGAACTGTGGGTTCTCTTCTTTTGCCTGTCCTGTCCTTGGATCGATCTTCTTCTGAAGCTCAACGAATCTGCAAGCAACCTGAGCCGTGTGAGCATGCACGACTGGTGTGTAGCCAACTGTTATCGCAGTGGGATGCTGCAGCACGACTATCTGCGCTGTGAAGTCCTTCACAACTGTAGGTGGATTATCTGTATGGCCACAAACATCTCCTCTCCTGATATCGTTCTTGCTCACTCCTCTTACATTGAAACCGATGTTATCTCCGGGGATAGCTTCTGGAATCGCCTCGTGGTGCATTTCAATGCTCTTTACCTCTCCTGATACCGCTGGTGGCATGAATATAACTTTGTCTCCGGTTTTGAGGACTCCTGTCTCAACTCTGCCAACTGGAACTGTTCCAACTCCGCTTATTGAATAGACATCCTGGACTGGAATCCTGAGTGGTTTGTCGATAGGTTTCTCTGGTGCTTTGAACATATCGAAAACTTCGAAGAAAGTCGGTCCATTGTACCATGGAGTCTTATCGGACTTCTTGATGACATTATCTCCATAATAGGCAGAGGTTGGAATCATTGGTACCTCATCCGGCTTGTAACCAACCATCCTGATGAGCTTTGAAACATCCTCCTTAACCTGCTCGTATCTTTCTTTGTCGTAATTGATCTTGTCCATCTTGTTTATAGCAACAACGAGCTGGTTTATTCCGAGTGTTCTTGCAAGGAATACATGCTCCTTTGTCTGAGCTTGTACACCATCGTTAACATCAACAACGAGAATTGCAGCATCGGCTTGGCTCGCTCCCGTGATCATGTTCTTGATGAAGTCCCTGTGGCCAGGACAATCGACGATCGTGATGTAGTACTTGTTCGTCTCGAATTTCCTATGGGCAACGTCAATCGTTATCCCTCTTTCTCTCTCTTCTTTTAGCTTATCCATTACCCATGCAAACTCAAAAGTGGCTTTCCCTTTCTCCTGTGCTTCTTTCCTGTATTTCTCTATGATGTGCTCTGGGATCTCTCCCGCCTCGTAAAGCAGTCTACCAATTAACGTGCTCTTCCCATGGTCCACATGCCCAATCATGGCAATATTGATGTGCTCCTTTTCCTTAGCCATAATACCAATCCTCCATAATCATTCTTTTAGACCTTTTAGCTTCTTCAATCGCTTTTGATAGCCGGGTATATAAAACTTTCACTGAATGAGCCCATCTTTTTAATCGAGCAAACTGATCTTTTTCCTTGTATTTTAAATTTTACCATGGGTTCTAGCATAAAGCACGAAATTCCTCCGTATGAAACCTTGTTGTATCCAATTCACAAAGAGCAAGGTAAATCAATATTTTTGGAGAAAATTCTGAATTCTGAATATAAAAATCGAAGACAATTATGAGGTGATAACCATCTGAAATTCCATATATCGAGTCTTATGTTGACTGGAAGTGCAAGCTGTAAACTCTTTCTCTTGTTGGTTAACTTCATAAGAATAGGTTGTAAAATAATTTGGAGACAAGATAGTTACTTTAAAATTTTGGTATCAGGACTAAAAAAGTTTCAATAATTTGGATAAAGAAAATAGAAATTGGAAAAAGAAGTTTTTCCCTATTAGGCGACAAAATCCTCTGGTTTTGGAATCTCCAGTTTTAGCCCTTTTCTTTTCCTAACTTCCATCACGAAGTCTTGGAGCATCCCGCCAGGAACGAGTTCGAATCCTGAAACTTCAGTACTCCATAAAGCCTTTCCTGCAGTGGCAGATCTGATGTCTCCAGCAAAGCCGAACATCTCCTTAACCGGAGCTTTTGCTATAACTGTTACCATGTCTCCTTCAGTCTTCATCTCAAGTACTTGCCCCCTTCTTCCTTGGATTTCTCTTGTGACATTTCCGAGCATGTCTTGTGGAATTGAAATGAAAACCTTCTGATAAGGCTCGAGCAGAGTTGGATTTGCCTGGAGCATCGCTGCAAAAATGGCAGATCTCACAGCGGGAATGACTTGAGCGGGGCCTCGATGAACTGCATCTTCATGCAGTTTGCAGTCTACCAGTTTGACTTTCACCCCCATCACAGGCTCTCTTGCTAATGGCCCGGCACGCATTGCCTCTCTGAACCCCTCAAGTATTAACTCCATCGTCTCGTTCAGGTATTGGATCCCCTTCGTCACATCGGTGAAAACATTCCCCTCATAATACTCCTGAATTCCAGCCGCCTCCTCCTTCGTTAGGCCTGCCTGCTCGAGGATCCTCCTCCTCTCTTTCTTATCCATCCTCATCGAAACTTCACCTTCTTTGAATGCCTTGAGTACAGCTTCAGGCAAAGGTTCGACGACTATGTAAAACCTGTTGTGCTTGTTCGGACTCTTCCCCTCTACAGTTGGAGAAACAGCTGTTACGGTCTCTCTGAAAACAACTATTGGTGGAGAGGTGATAACCTCGAGATTCTTCTCCCTTCGTATCTTCTCAACCATCACTTCCAGATGCAGTTCTCCCATACCACTGAGCAGGTGTTCTCCTGTTTCTTCATTGAGTGTAACTTGAAGCGTTGGGTCCTCTTTGGCGAGCATCCTCAATACTTCAATGAGCTTTGGTAAGTCTCTCGGATTTTTTGCCTCTATTGCCATCGTCACAACCGGCTCGCTAACATGCTTGATGCTCTCGAAGGGGATGAAATCCTCTAAGGTTGTGCAGGTTGAGCCAGCCACGGCATCCTTCAATCCAACGATTGCCACGATGTTTCCGGCTGGAATTTCTGGTACATCTACTCTTTTCGGCCCCATGAAAAGGCCAACATTCTGTATCCTATTCTTTGTCTTTCTGTCAACGATGTAAAGCTCCATGCTTCCTTTGATCGTTCCACTGAAAAGTCTACCAACTGCAATTTCTCCGGCATGCGGATCGGCAACGATTTTTGTTATCATTAAAACTACTGGGCCATTAGGGTCGCATTTCGCCATCGCCTGCCCTTCTGGACTATCGAACTTGCCTTTCCATATAACGCTTATCCTCTCCTTCTGAGCCTGTGTTGGATCTGGCAGATGCCTGATAACCATGTCGAGAACAACTCTGTGGAGGGGAGACTTCTTCGACAGCTCTTTAGCATCACCGTTCTTTAAGTATTCCGTTACCTCTTTGAATCCTATTCCCGTTTCCTTCACCGAAGGAACGCTAACCGCCCATTTGTACAATGCCGAGCCAAATGCAACGCTTCCTTCTGTAACATCCAACCTCCATTCCTTGTACTTTTCCGGCCTCATCGCCTTAATAAGCTTGTTAACCTCGTTTATAACTTTGAGCAAACGGTTCTGCATCTCTTCAGGACCGAGCTCAAGCTCTCTTATCAGCCTGTCAACCTTGTTAATGAAAAGAATTGGTTTAACGTTCTCTCGCAAAGCCTGCCTTAGAACGGTCTCAGTTTGGGGCATTACACCTTCAACAGCATCTATAACAACTAATGCCCCGTCAACAGCTCTCATCGCCCTTGTAACATCTCCTCCAAAGTCAACGTGTCCAGGTGTGTCGATAAGGTTAATCAAATACTCTTCGCCTTTGTACTCGTGAACCATCGAAACGTTCGCTGCACTTATAGTTATTCCCCTTTCCTGCTCCTGCTCATCGAAGTCAAGGTAAAGTTGCCTTCCAGCAAGCTCTTCGCTAATCATTCCAGCCCCTGCCAAAAGGTTATCGCTCAAAGTCGTTTTTCCATGATCGATATGTGCAACGATACCCATGTTTCTGATCTTCTTTGGCTGATGCATAAGTTCTGTAACCCTATCAATCATTTTCTTCGCTCTAACCATAGTCATCACCTAAAAAAGAAAGTTTACCTTGCACTCTTGGCAACTCTCTCCACTTCTTCCTTCTTTGCCACAGCAAAGCTCTTGCTATCGTTATTTGCTGCAGCAATAATCTCCTCCGCCAAACAAACCTCAATACTCTTTTTCGATTTGAAGCTGGCCCTTCTAGCTCCTTCGGCTATGTTCCTCAGAGCAACATCAAGTCTTCTAAGGCTTGAGGAGTCGACGGACTTTGGAACGGCTATGCCACCATATTTCAACCTCACGATCTCCTCTCTTGGGCCAGCATTCATAACAGCATCAACCAAAACCTGAAGGGGGTTTTGCTTCGTCCTCTTCTCAATAATCTCAAATGCCCCTTTAACGATATTGTGGGCAAGGATTTTTTTCCCTGTATTTTTCTCTTTTCTCATCACCTTGTTTATCAATCGCTCGACAATGAATACCTTTCTTTTCCCGAAAGGAATCTTTGAGTGTCTTCCGTGGGTGTGGTAGACATATATCGGCTTTAAAGATATGTAGTTCTTCAATGCAGGATCCTTGATCTCAACCTCATCTGGGTTATATTTACCAAAAACGAGCAACTCTTCCTCGCTAAAACCGTACACGCTTTCACCTCAATGGTTTTTCTTTTCTCCCTTTCCAGAGCTCCTTTAGCGATACATTGTTAACCTTGATCACCTTGTATCTTATGCCCGGGATGTCTCCCATACTCCTTCCCATCCTTCCCCCGATCTTCTCGACGATCACTTCATCATGCTCATCAATGAAGTTGATCGAGCCATCTCCGGGTGTGAATGCGGAAATTTGCTTTCCGTTCTTGATAAGCTGAACTCTCACAGCTTTCCTTATCCCTGAATTCGGCTGTCTTGCCTCAACGCCAAGTTTCTCTAGCACGATTCCTCTTGCCATTGGCGCACCCTCTAACGGATCGGATTTAACGTTGAGCCTGAGAACTCTCCTTACATATCTCTTATCGCTCCATCTGAACTTCTTTTTCTGTTCGATCAGCTTTCTTCCTGCGAACAAACCTCTGCCCATGTTTTATCACCTTGGTGTCATTATTTATTATTTCACGATTATACTTTCAATATCGTGATGTCTTTTGGCCAACTCTTTGGCCTTGTTTATATTCTTACCGCCTTTGCCAATCACCAGCCCTTTGAGCTGGGGATTAACGGTTATTATCGCATACTTTTTATCATCCTTTTCTTGCAGCTTCACACTGATATTAATCGGTTTAAAAATGTTTACTATGAATTCAACAGGATCGTCTGAATACTCAACCACCTCTATTTTTTTACCTATAAGTTCTCTTGTTCTTTCTATGTTGATACCCCCCTTTCCTATCGCAGTTCCCATGTCTCCCTTTTTAACGACAAAAACCACCTTGTCATCTTGTACAACACAATCCTTAACGCTAGCTCCAGTTATACTTTCAAAAAGGGTTAAAAATCTAATACTCTCTGCAGAAAGTTTAACTCCCATACTATCAGCCTCTGTTGGCTTTATAAAAGCATCTAATTCTTTTCTTCATCAATATCGATTCGTGTATTTGTCTCCCTTCTAAACATATGTCGATCAAACCGCACTAAGGATCTCTGATTCTCCTGGTTCGACGATTGCAAGCATCGAAATACCAAAGGGTTTTCCGCACGTTGCTCCAAGATCCATGTTGGTGCCTTTGTAAGTAATCACGGGTACATCGAATTTTTTGATTTCTTCCAAATACTCCTCAGGACAGTTTGCTGCCATAATCACGAGTTTCGCATCCCCACTTTTTAAAGCTTTAAATGTTCTTTTTGCCCCAAGGTATACTTTTCCTGTGTTCAAAGCCTTTCTTAAAGCCTTTTCAACATCGACTTTCATGATTTCACCTCTTATTGATCATTTTTGCCTATTTTTTGCCCCCAATCTTAGATACAAGCTCCACGTCTCCAGTCCCAAGCTTTATGGGCTGTCCAACTATAATGTTTTCAGTTATTCCGGTTAAGTTGTCAATATCCCCCCTTATGGCTGCATCAAGCAAATTGTTGACAGTCATCTCGAATGCAGCTCTTGCGAGGATGCTCTGCTTCTCTCCCGCAACTCCATGCCTCCCTATTTGTCTTAGCTCGCCAGCAGATGTCATAGCATCTGCAACGAGCATGATATGTCTATCGTCGACCTCCAGACCCTGTTCTTCAAGTGTAGATTTTGCCTCTCTTATTATAGCACTTCTCGCTCCCTCTATACCCAGAACCTCATATATCTCATATATATTGTTTGTTATCGTCCTTGCGAAATCCACACCTTTTATCTTCATCACCTTTTTCAAATTTGAACCTTCTGTATAGAGAACGTATTCGTCTTCTTCCTTTCGAATTATAACTCTTCTAATCTCCTTTATCCCCATCAGTACCATCTTTCTAAGTTTTTCAAATGTGGTCATTAGAGTTTTGTAAGAAGGCTCCTTAACCTGAATAATGAGTTCCATATTCTCTTCATCTCCATCAACGGTGACTTTTAACCCTTTCTCTATCTTCTTTTTTACTTCTTCGAATGTTAGTTGCTTTCTTTCCATTGCACTTGGATCAAGCTTAACTCTTATCTGCATGTTTCGAATGTCGGTAACGACTTCTGCTATATCGAGTATGTATGTTGCCTCGATTCTGTTCGCAACCTCTCTGGCTTTTTCTCTATCATTTGCGTATTCTTCGGTAAGTCTTATAGTCATCATGGGTGTTGAGGGGTTTTTCCTTACATCCATTATTTCAATCAGCCTTGGAAGACCGAGTGTCACATCTATCTCCGCAACACCGGCGTAGTGGAACGTTCTCATCGTCATCTGCGTTCCAGGCTCACCTATCGATTGTGCTGCAATTATACCAGCTGGCTCACCCGGCTCGATAAGGTTATGGAGGTAAGCCTGAAAGCACCTATCGACGATCTTTCTCGCTTGGGTTTTCTTAATGTTAAACCTCTCTAATTCAGCGTTTATTTCCTCTTTAACACTTTGAGGAAAGGGGTATTTATCAAGAATATCTTTGTATTTCATCCAACCACCTCTTTTTGTATAAACTTTCTACATTCAACCATTCTGCCCATTCTCCATTCACCATTCCACTATTATCCTTCCAGCTTTTCCTTGACTTCTTCTTCGAACTCTTCACCGAGGACCTCTCTCATAATCCTTCTAACATCTACGGCTTTTCCCCTAAAACTTTTCATAGGATCTACGCCATCCTCTCCGTATTTGAACTGAATAACCATGTTTGAGGTTTGTTCTCTTACCGTTCCATCATAGTCAACTTTAAGGTCTTGTAAAGCGTTAATCAGTCTTCTCTGGAGATATCCTGATTGTGAGGTTCTTACAGCTGTATCTACGAGTCCTTCTCTCCCTCCGATTGAGTGGAAAAAGAACTCAATTGGATTTAACCCTTCTTTATAACTGCTCCTGATAAATCCTCTTGCCCTCGATCCAAGCTCCCCGGGCTTGAAATGGGAGAGTGTTCTGTTTGTATAGGTGTAACCTCTCTTAATCCTCTCTCCTCTCACGGACTGCTGACCTATGCATGCAGCCATCTGGGTAAGGTTGAGCATGGAACCTCTTGCACCACTTACCGCCATTATAACGGCTGAATTGTCCATACCGAGGTATTTGCTTGCTATATTTCCAGCCCTATCTCTTGCTCTCCCAAGGACTTGCATTATCTTCATTTCCAGCGTTTCCTCTATGCTTCTCCCCGGCATGGGTTCGAGATTTCCTTCCCTGTACTGCTCAATAAGTTCGTCCACCTTTCTTTCTGCCTCATCAAGAACCTCTCTGATCTGCTGGATAGCCTCATCGGGGATTTCCTCATCGTTTATCCCGAACGAGAAGCCGGCATTCATTATGGCTCTTATCGAAAGTTGGGTCATGTTGTCGATGAACTTCCTTGTCTCTTCTGGCCCAAACTTCCTCATGATCTCATCTATGATTATCCCCTTGAACGCTCCGACTGACTTCTCATCAATCGTCCCCTTCAAGAGCTCTCCTTTCTTTATTATCACGTATGCATCGTGTTCGCAGTTCTCTTTCTTGCACTCCTCACAGCCCTGACATATTTCTGCCTTGTATTCCAGCGAGATCTCGGGCAGAATCGTGCTGAATATCTGCTTCCCGGTCCAAATTCTGTCGTATTTTGGCTCAGGGATTTTGTCAACGTTAAGCCTTCTGGTTAGGTAGATCACCTCCTCTTTGGTGAACTTTTTCTCTCCTCTTGTGAGCAGGTAAAGACCGCTTATGTGGTCGTGGATACCGCCAATGATTGGTCCACCAAATCTCGGCGAGAGGATGTGCTCCTGGATCGCCATCAAGATCTTCGCCTCGGCCTGAGCTTCGAGGCTTTGGGGGACATGTAAGTTCATTTCATCTCCATCGAAATCAGCGTTGTATGGTGGGCAGACCGCTGGATTAAGTCTGAAGGTCTTGTAGGGCAGAACCTTTACGTAGTGGGCCATAATGCTCATTCTGTGTAAGGAAGGCTGTCTGTTGAAAAGCACGATATCTCCATCCTTGAGCTGTCTCTCAACGATCCATCCGGGCTCAAGCTTCTCGGCGATCTCCTCGGCATTAAGATCGAGAACCCTTATCCTCCTTCCGTCGTTTCTTATAACGTAATTTGCTCTGGGATGTTCTGTTCGCAAAATGTATTCTCTTGCCTCATCAATGTTGTTTGGAGTAACGTAGATCGGAACTGTAAGCTCCTTCGCTATCGCAAGCGGAACCCCAACCTCCATTATGCTTAGATTTGGATCTGGGCTTATTACAGTCCTAGCGGAGAAATTAACTCTCTTGCCTGAAAGACTCCCTCTAAATCTGCCTTCCTTGCCTTTAAGCCTTTGAGCTATCGTCTTTAAAGGCCTACCACTTCTGTGCCTCGCAGGAGGAATTCCGCTCACCTCATTGTCAAGGTAGGTCGTAACATGGTACTGCAAGAGCTCCCATAGATCCTCTAGGATCAGTTGCGGAGCTCCTGCCTCTTTGTTCTCGATGAACCTCTGGTTTATCCTGATTATATCTACAAGTTTGTGAGTTAAGTCGTCTTCGCTCCTCTGCCCAGTTTCAAGGATTATGGAAGGTCGAACCGTTACGGGTGGGACTGGAAGAACTGTGAGAACCATCCATTCTGGCCTTACAGCCTTTGGATCGAGCCCAAAGACTAGCAGGTCATCAGTCGGTATTTTCTCAAGTCTCTCTCTGACGTCTTTAGGGGTAAGCCTGTGCTCGCCCTCGTAAACGAACGTGGGCTTCTCAAACTTTATGTCGAACTGGTCAGCTCCACAATAGGGACACTTCTTGATTGGTTTAGTTATCCTGAAGACCTCTTTAACAACGTTCTCGTAGTCCTGGCCGAGCTGCTTTCTTCTCTCAATTTCTGAAATGAATTCTTCCTTTTTAGAATCCCTAAGCAAAACCCTTCCGCACTCCCTGCATGTTGAGCTTAATAGCTTGGCTATAAGCTTCGCATAACCCACATGAATGACGGGAGCTGCAAGCTCTATGTGGCCGAAATGGCCAGGACATTCGCCTGCTTTTCCACCGCAAGTTTTACATCTCAAGCCGGGATCTATGACTCCCAACTTTGGATCCATCAAACCTGCTTCAATTGGAAATCCATCATCATCATACGTTTCAGGGGTGATGATTTTGGATACGCTCATTCTCCTGATTTCTTGGGGACTTAAAACCTCAAATCTGATCGATTCTATTCTTTTCGGGATCATTCTAACACCTCAAAATATCTAACTACTTTATTCTTACACCTTTAGGCTTTATCTCCAAGGATAAGCCTTGGAGCAACCATCATGGACTTCAACTCATCGAGAAGGAGCTTGAAGGCGTAGCTCATAACAACCCTGTGGATGTTCGTATCATCATCGCAAACGTGGCAGTAGGCGGTGTTCTTTCTGTAATCGAAGGTCGCGACGTGACCGCAATTGCCACATACATAAACCTCAACCTTATCAGATTCCTCAAGCAATCTGTCTTTCAAAAGTAAAGCAGCTCCATGGCCGATTAAAACATCTCTTTCCATCTCTCCGAATCTAAGTCCTCCTTTCCTCGCTCTGCCCTCGGTAGGCTGCCTTGTTAGAACCTGCACAGGACCTCTGCTCCTCGCGTGGATCTTGCTTGAAGCCATGTGGTATAGCTTCTGGTAATAGATGACTCCAACAAAGATGTCTGCAACGAATCTCTTTCCTGTTATGCCGTCGTACATCACTTCTTTACATGTGTGGGAGAAGCCGTACTCCTTCAAGGCCTCCCTGAGACCCTTCTCTTTCTCACCATAGAAAATCGTTGCATCTATCCTTCTTCCTTCCAAGGCTCCAACCTTTCCTCCTATCATCTCAAGCACATGGCCGACTGTCATTCTCGACGGAATCGCATGGGGGTTGATGATTATATCCGGCACTATTCCGCTTTCGGAGAAGGGCATGTCCTCTTCTGGGACTATCAACCCAATAACACCCTTCTGACCATGCCTTGATGCGAATTTGTCGCCAAGTTCTGGAATCCTTAGATCCCTAACCCTCACCTTCGCGAGCTTAGATCCTCCCTCTGACTGTGCCAAGAAAACCTTGTCAACGATCCCCTTCTCGTTTGATCGCATCGTTATAGAAGTCTCCCTCCTCTTTTGTGGTGATATCCCTAATTCAGTTGGCTCCTCAAGGAATCTTGGTGGAGATGTTTTTCCTATCAGAACATCATCCGGGCCAACTTCCGTTTCTGGAAAAACTAAGCCATCCTCATCGAGATGGGCATAAGCTTCAGCTCCTCTGAAGCCAGATATGTCAGCCCCTGGAATCTCGAACTTGTCTTCTTGGCCTCCAGGATATCTCATCTCCTCTGTTTCATAGGTTCTGAAGAAATGGCTTCTTCCAAGTCCCCTTTCAATGCTCGCCTTGTTGAAGATCAAGGCATCCTCAATGTTGTATCCCTCATAGCTTATAACAGCCACAACGAAGTTCTGGCCTGCGGGCCTCTCATCGAACTTAATCTCGAGTTGCGTGTCAGTTGTGACGATGGGGATCTGGGGATAATGCAGAAGATGGCCTCTCGTATCAGCCCTCCAGTCGAGGTTTGAAAATGGCAAACCAAGGCTCTGCTTTATCATCGCAGCTCCCATCGTGTTTCTTGGTGATGCATTATGCTCGGGATAGGGAATCGAGCCTGTGCAAATTCCAACTATGAGTGCTGGATCCAACTCGAGGTGAGTGTGCTCAATCGTTAAGTCCTCTTCGTTAACAGCGACGTATGCATTTTCCTCCTCCTCGGAATCGAGAAATTCTATGACCCCAATCTTTACGAGATCGTCGAATGTTATTTCACCTGATTTCAGAAGCTCGATGTGTTCAGGCTTGACAGCCGGTTCTCCACCTCTCACAACAATCAAAGGCCTTCTAGCCCTTCCCGCATCTGTGTTAATTCTCACCTCGTTAGAATCTGGATAGTAGGCAACATTAACCTGGTGTGAAATCTTTCCGGCCCTTCTAAGCCTTCTTATATGGTTTGCAAGCTTTTCTCCATCCTCATAAAATCCTATAAGAGCTCCGTTAACGTAAACTCTAGCTTTCATAATACTTGCCCCCTACTAGTCTCCTCTTATCGGTTCAACGCCCAGATCAAAAAGCGTCTCAAGAACTTCTTTCTCATCAGTTCCTACGCTCACCTCTGCATACTGGGCAAAGTTCTTGACCAAACCGCAGTTGGGCCCTTCGGGAGTCTCACTTGGGCAAATTCTGCCCCATTGCGTTGGGTGCAGGTCTCTCGCCTCAAAATGGGGCTGAGAGCGTGAGAGGGGAGATATAACCCTTCTTAGATGGGAAAGGACTGAGATGTAGTTGTGCCTGTCTATTAGCTGCGAAACCCCTGTTCTGCCACCAACCCAGTTTCCTGTCGCCATCGGGTGCATTATTCTGTCAGTCAGGACATCGCTCCTCACAGCTGTGCTCATCTTCAAGGGCCTTCCTCTAACCTTCGCCCTCTCAAGCTGGTATTTCACATCTTTAATGAGTCTGAGAAATGCAACCCTAAAGATCTCTTCCATGAGATCTCCAGCAAGCTTTAACCTTTTATTGGCATAGTGGTCTTTGTCATCCTCCATTCTCAGGCCGAGAGTTAGCTCAAGCACTGCTTCTGCCATCCTTGCAAGGAAGAATGCCTTAGCCCTTCTGCTTTCTGGAGTTGTGCCAAGATGGGGTAAGAAGTACTGATCTATAACCTGATTTGCCCTGCTGAGCTTATACTCTCTGCTCTGCCCAGGAGCAACCCTTCTTCCGATGAGCTCGATAGCCTCTTCCTGAGTTTCCACCTCTGCAACCTCTATGTTCTCCAGCATGAACTTCATCATCTCCGGATTCTCGCTCACCATGGTAACGATTTCCTGATCTGTCTCTATTCCTAAAGCTTTCATAAGGGTGACAAACTGGATTGTTTTCGGAATCTGTGGGAAAGAAACCTCCAGAATGTTATTCTTACCCCTCTCAACAACAACAAGCGCCCTATAGCCAGATCTCTGGCTGAAAACCTTTGCGATCTCAATGCTCTCGCCGTATCTCTCTTCCTTCTCCAAAAGTATTTTATTGGGAGCTAGATCTTCGAGCGTCATCAAGGCTCGTTCACTTCCGTTGATTATGAAATGTCCACCGGGATCTAGGGGATCTTCTCCTAACAAGGCTAACTTTTTCTCATAGGTTGAGGGCAGGGGATATCTCAGCTTTTCAATTGTATCATCTATGTTGTCAGGATGGAGATTGCATCTATTCGACTTTACCATTATCGGGAGCATACCGATGGTTACAACCTCCTCTTCAAGCTCTCTACCCTCATCAACCACCTGAGCATGAAGGTGCACCTTTGCAGCATAGGTCAGGTTTCTTAATCTTGCTGTAGAAGGAACAAGAGGCGGCTCGGAACCATCAGCTTCCCTTATTATAGGTCTATCTACCCATATTCTACCCAGTTTTACATAGGTGTTAGGTATGTCCAGTTCGATCTTTTTCTGCTCATCTATAACCTTCTGAAGCCCTTCCTCTATGAATCTGTTAAAGGAATCGATCTGATGCCTTACGAGCCTCTCATGGGTAAAATACGCTCTTGCAAGAACTCTTCTATCCAACATTCTTTACACCTCTAAAACTTTTTCAAAATCGAACCCGAATCTCGATACCAATTTCGATACTAAATTGATACTCCAAAATAACTCCAAAAAATCATTCAAGTCCATCACTCCACTTTTGATTTCATATCTTTTTAATATATTTAAATTTTTTTAAACAACCAATCTATAAGCTATCGACCTTCCAGAGGTGGGACTTTCCCTTTCTATCCTTACTATATCTCCCACCTTTGCACCAATCTCTTTGGCTATGGGATCATCAACCTTGATCTTTGGTAGTTGCTCTTTGTTCAGCTTTAAAGTTTCCAAGATTTTCTTTGCTTCTTCCTCACTCAGAAGTTCATGTTTTGGCACGAGTATATGATCCTGTAATCTGATCTTGCTCATTTCCTTCACTCCTCCATCATTGGGTGAACGGGCTCGACGGGATTTGAACCCGCGGCCAACGGGTTAAAAGCCCGTTGCTCTGCCTGGCTGAGCTACGAGCCCAGAAGTTTTCCCAGTCTTAATGACAATAGCCTCTGGATATAAATTTTTTTCCTTACAAATTGTAAGATCAGGGGGTTTTAAAACTTGTTGGTGGAGTTCTATTCAAAAAGTGTCTGTTAAATATCTAAGGTTTTTTGATATTGCTGGAGTCAGGAATACGTTAATCTAAAAGCCATATTCTCCAACTAGGGGAACGAATCTCACGGCACCCCATGGTTTCTTCTTTATCCCCTCCATCTCGTCTTTTTCTACAATAACGAGGTTCTGCATGAAATGACCAATCGGCAAGACCATTTTTCCTCCCGGCTTGAGTTGATCAATTAAAGGTTTTGGAACGTCCGGTGCAGAGGCTGTAACGAAGATTCTGTCGTAAGGAGCTTCTTCCTGAAATCCTTTACTCCCATCTCCTACAACAACTCTAATATTACTGTAACCGAGAAACTCCAGAACCTCTCTCGCCTTTCTTGCAAGTTCCTCTATTCTTTCCACTGTGATAACTTTTCCTTTTTCACCAATGAGTTCTGCAACGACAGCTGCATGATATCCTCTTCCTGTTCCAACTTCCAGAACTTTAAGCCCCTCTTTAAGATCAAGGAGTTCACACATTATTGCGACCATATGGGGTGCGCTAATCGTCTGATCCTTTCCTATTGGTAAAGGAGTATCTGCATAGGCATCATCTCTGTAGTTAGAGGGCACGAATAGATGTCTTGGGACTTTAAGCATGGCTCTATAAACTCTCTCGCTCAGATTGAGTTCGTCTTTTAACCTGTTCATGAGTTTTAATCTTCTTTCAAAGTATGGATCTATGAAGTTCTCTTTCGGTTTTCCCATCTCAATAGAGTTTAATTTTAAAAGTTTATTAATTTTTACCTTCTCTGTTTTATTTGGTGATAACTCTGAGATTTGGAATAAAATCGCTTTAATTTCTGAGTCCTTCGAATAGATCTGAAATTAGAATCGGGTAAAGTCAAAGAATTACCTAAAGTTTTCTAGGAGGAGTTTTTCCTAGGAAAAGCTAAAGTATGATCAGGGTTAATTTATTTTTGGTTAGTCCTACTTTTGGTGGTTCTATGAAGTATCCCGATTTGGATGAACTCTCCGAAGAAAACAGGATTTTGAAGGAAGAAGTCCACAGATTTGCAGCTGAGATTATAAGGCCAGCTTCGATAAAACTCGATAGAATGTCGCCTGAGGAGAGGATTAAAAGAGATTCACCTTATTTTGGAGTGATGAAAAAGATGAAAAAGCTCTCTTACCACAAACTCCATGTTCCGTCTGAATTCGGGGGACCGGATCTTTCGGCTCTGGAAAGATATATAATCATGGAAGAGCTGGGCTGGGGGAGTCTTGGACTGGCAACAGCTATAGGTGTCGATCAGATACCTTTCGTTAATGCATTGCTCTTCGGTCCTGATGAGCTTGTTGAAGACCTCGTAAAACCTTGGTTAGAGGATGAGGAATGCAGATATCACGGATGCTGGGGGGTTACTGAGCCGGAGCACGGAAGTGATTACTTGTTATGCTTCAGAGATGAAGAGGCTAATAAATTTGGAAAGGGAAATGTTATTGCCCAAGAAGAGGAAGACGGATGGGTTTTGAAAGGGCAAAAATCTGCATGGGTTTCATCTGCTCCTGTTGCAACTCATTGCGGACTTCACGCTCAGGTTAAAGATGGAAAAGCAATCTATGATGGGATCTTCTGCATAGTTCCGCTGGATGCAGGAGGAGTAAGGAAAGGAAAGGTTGCGGACATGATGGGGATGAGAGACGGCCCCCAGGGAGAGCTTTTCTTCGATAACGTTTGGATTCCTGAGCATTACGTTGTGGTAGCTCCAACTCCATTCTACGGAATCTTTTTCGACCAGCTCCTTTGCCTGACGAGCTGTGGAATGGGGGCTTTTGCTGTCGGCCTTGCCAGAGCAGCGTTCGAAGAGGCTTTAACCTATGCCAGACAGAGAGAGCAGGGAGGAAAACCCCTTGTTAAGCATAAAAACATTAAACTGAAGCTTTACGAGATGTTTGAAAAGATAGAGACTGCCCGTTACTTTGTAAGAAAAACGATGGAGCATGTTCACAGAAAAATTCTTGAGGAGAAAACCTTCGATGCATTTCCAAGGCATTCCAGAGCGGCACAGATCTATGCAAAAAAGATAGCCTTTGAAGTTGCAAACGAAGCTCTTCAGATTTTTGGAGCGTATGGATTGAGTTCCGATTTTATAATAGAAAAACTCTTCAGAGACGCCAGAGCTTTGCTGATAGAGGATGGAACCATTGAAGTTTTGAGTTTTGATGCAGCTGATGATGTAATTTCGAACTACGAGAAGGATTATTACGATGTAGAGGACATTTCTGGGAGGTATGGATAGAGGTATGAGTTGTCTTTGGTTTAAATCGCTTAAATTTAAAATATTTTAGGAGGTGTTTGGAATGGTGAAGGGAATCCCCTTTGATTCACCTCTGTATGACGTAGAGGGGGAGATAGAGTATAGGAATTGTGAAGGAATAACAGCCTTCTTCACCATCGAAGGAGACGTAAGTGATCTTCTACCTGAGGGATTGAAACCTCTCAGTGAGCCAGCTCAGGGAGGGATATGGATAGCTCACTATCCCTTCAGCACGGTAGGCGAATATCACGAATTTCTTTCCGTCATTCAAGTTCAGGATACGCAAGGAGAGATCGGATACTACATCCCCTATATCTATGTAACCAACGATGCAGCACTTGCAGCGGGCAGAGAGGTAGCAGGCGCTCCAAAAAAGCTTGCCAAGATAGAGTTGAAAAAAGAATATGATCTAGTTCAAGGCATACTTGAGAGGCCTTCGGGGAAGAGGCTCGTAACTTTTACAATGAAACCGAATTATAAAGCATCTTATGACTTTATCTCAGCTATTTTGCCTAAGCCCACTCCTTTACTCTCGGTAAGGTATCTACCACCAATAAACGGTAAAGGAGGGGTGACCCAACTTATAAAATGGTATGCTGATATCGACTTTCATTCAAACGCAAGTGGAGAGAAGGTAATTTATGGTGGAACAGCCTCTCTTACCTACGACTCACCTTCCGAGATCGATCCTGTACACAAGATAAAGATTGGAGAGATCTTAACGGCGATTTACTTCCAGTTCGACATGAAGCTCGGGTTTACAGACATATTAAATGAATATTGATTCTTGTTATTTTTGTTTTTTATTTTTACTATCATTTTATTTTTTAAAATTTATAGTTAAAGATACAAAGTTGACAGACATGAGTTCGTGGGGGCAACTGTTTTTTAGGTTATTTGAGGCTATTATTTAGATGACAAAAAATCTTGAAGTTAAATTTTTAGAAAACGAATCGGCTACGAATCTCATAATTTTCACGATTGACCATTCGAACAGAGAAATAGATGAATTTCTGGCTCTTCTCTTCAAAAACAAAATCAAATCGTTGGTGGATGTTAGAAGATTTCCTACATCCAAATTTCCCCATTTCAGGGAGAAGAACCTTAATCAGTATCTTAAAGAAAGTGGAATAGAATACTACTGGATCAGAGAATTAGGAGGTTACAGGAAGAAAATAATAGATAGCTCTCCGAACGTAGCGATAAAGAGCCAAGGTTTTAGAAACTACGCAGATTACATGCTCACATCTGAATTCGAATCAACAATTGGAAAACTTGAGGCCATAGCTCTCAAAAAGAGAACGGTGGTCATGTGTGCTGAGAAACTTTACTGATGTCACAGGAAGTTCATCTCAGATTACTTGACAATGAAAGGGTGGAAAGTCATACATATTCTTGATGATCGAAATGTGGAGCATAAAATCTCAAAAGAAGCGAGAGTTGTTGAAAACAAACTGATTTATGATCGATTGATGGATTAAATGAGTTAAATTGTTAAATGATTAAAAGAATTGGAGAAAAATGCTAGTTGTCAGATTACTTGACTATTTTACATCCTTCTCCTTCTCCTCCAGCAAGCTTTACGATGTAGTCTGAAGCCTTTCTACAAGCTTCTAAAACGATCTCTTTCTCAACTCCTGACACACCGCATGCAACCACGAGCACATTCTTTGTTGTTTCTCGAATCATCGTCAGTTTCGAGTCTCTGTGTGGATAGACATGTAGGATCTTCTTTTCATCGGCAAGAACGATCTGATTCTCTTTTAACCCCTCTTTTTTGCCACCGATAGGCTCAAAAGTCTCCTCTCTTCTGGCTAATCTGAGTTCGAGCTCCCCTTCAATCAGATCTAGATCGTATAATCCAATAGGCACCAAAGTTTCCATGCTCGTAATGTTCCCAGCATCCACCACATTGTTTATTATGGGGATATTTCCTTTTAAACCCCTTCTCAACAATGCCTCACTACTTGGCCTTTGTTTGGTTGGATCTATTCCTATTCTCCAGTAGAAGTCTCTGTACGCCCGAACAACAGGATGATCCTTTAGATTTTCGAGGTCGTAGTTATTTTTGATCTTCTCTAAAATTCTGTAAAATAGCTCCATCGTTTTCTCTTTACTTTTTTCAACCTTCACTCCTATCACTTTTCCTATTGAAACAAAGATTTTGGGTTCTTTAACTGAGATTTTAAGGTTAATTTTATTCATGCGGTCTTTTCAGTCTGAGCCTGAAAAATAATTTTTGGGATATTTTAGCGTTGAAAACCAAAAAGTTTATATGCTACTATGTCACGCATTAGCAAGGTGATTAAGTGATTGCGATAAGAGCCTATAACGACGAAAAAGATAGAGAAGATCTAGTAAGAATGTACAGAATGTTCTCTCCGGCTGATAGGACTCTTGGTTTACCACCGGAGAGTGAAGAGGAAATTGAAAGATGGATTGGTTTTCTCTCCTCAAATGGATTGTCTATTGTCGCCGAAGCGGATGGGAAGGTGGTTGGACACCTTGCAATTGTTCCTGAAGACGAGGCTGCACACCTGACTATATTCATACACAAGGATTTTCAGAACAGGGGTATAGGGCAGAGGATGGTTTCAGCAGTTGTGGGGATGTGTAGAGATGCAGGATACGAGAGGGTAGTCGTCACCACAGACAGAAATAACATGCGAGCCATTCATGTTTTTGAAAAGGTGGGCTTCTTTGTTAAATCTGTGGGATTTGAATATGAAATGCATTTACCTTTGCTTTTTTAATTAAAGATATTTTTGATAGTTTAGTGAAAGGAGATATCGTTGAATAGTTGAAGTTGGAACAACATATTTTAATAGCATATTTTTATACATATTTTACGTGTTTGTTATGAAATAGCCAAAAAAGCTGTCGAAATCGACGCTGAATTAATACAAAAGGGTAGTGTTATCTTTCCCAGATGTGGTCATTGTAGCAACTGTATGGTGTACGACTTGAAACTTCTAACTCGGGGGACGAGCATTTTAAAAAGATAAAGTGATTAAAATTGAGAGGTACTGAGTTTACCAACTTGAGGTTTTCTGACGATTACATTTAGGAAATCTACTTTAACATCTTTAACACCTGTGAAATAAAATCAGTCTTGGTGAAATTATGTCTGAATCGATGCCTGAACAAAAACCCGAAATTACATTTACGTTTGAATTCGTTGAGAGGCAACTACGAAAGAAGACCTTTGGTTCTCAGCACCGCAGATTCGAAAGGGAGGCCCCATTCAACTGGAGTCCTTTACGGAATCTCTCCTGAACCAAAGTTTTTGTTTTTCATTTTAACCGCTAAAAATTACAAGAAAGTTCGAAACATCAAGGAAAATCCACATGTCTCGTTTGTTGTACCCTTTCCGCACTATTATTTTCGCTTTGTCCCTGATTCGACAGTACAAATACAAGGAATTGCAAAAATAGTTCCTTTTGATAATCCCGGAGCTCAGGAGGTATTCAGTCAAAAGAGAATTCTGAAGATGATGTTAGAACAATCTTACAAATTAGATGTTAAAGATGAATTGGTTTTTATTAAAATCAAGCCCAATAGGAAAATATTCTGTTATGGTCTTGGTATGGGGATAATGGAGCTTCGAAAAAATTTAGAGAGTGGAGAATACACGGTTACAATTCCCGAGGATAAGTTAGAGCTCAGCTTTAAAGATTAGCCCCCATTCAATTCTTCATACAGTTCTTCATACAGTTCTTCATATAGTTTTAGCCTCTCAACTCTTTTGAAATGTCTCTTGTTTCTCGTATATACTGCAGCATTATTTTCCAGAGCGATTCCTGCAATCATCGCATCCCTGAAATCGATTTGTTCTCCTTTTTTTAATAGTTGTAGCCGAGGAAGTTATAAAGCCGACCCATAGTAAAGATTTAGAAAAACGAATCTCCAAGTTAGAAAATCAGATTAAAGAGCTATACAACATGATACTTAGCAAAACCACCGATAACCTTCACAACCAAACTAGAAAAACATGCGCCGGCCGGGATTTGAACCCGGGGCAAGGGCTCGGCAAGCCCTGGTGTTACCAGACTACACCACCGGCGCTGGTTAATTTATGGACATACAACCACCTTGGTTGAGATTTATGAAGTTTGTGGTATTTAAAGGAGTAGTAATGAAAGTTAGAATTAAAAATTTCAGATTTATTAGATTAGGATATTTACGAACGATTTCACACCTCTAGCCAGGAATTAATGATAAAAATTTAAATTAATTTTTCTTCTCTTCTTACTTGCCTCTCTAGTGTTTGATTTACTCTTTTTCTTAGTTCCTCCCTTCTTTTTAGATTTGGCAATAGTTCCAAAAGGATCTATTTTTGATAAATTTACTTTAGGAGTAGTTCTAAACAAAGTTGGTTTCTTTTTCCTTCATCTTTATAGGGGTCAATTTTTTGTACGTTTTTTTGTTGATACCCAGCTTTTTTAGTTCTCTATCAGTTAAACAGATGCTTATCATATTTTCTGTGACAGGTGGGACACATTGGAATTACTACCGACCCTCCTCTTGAATGGGCTTTTAAATGTGCCTTTTGTAGTTCCCCAATCTATTTTTCGGTTTTACCACAAAGAACACATCTGTTCTTATGTAATTTTTTAAGAGCTTCCCATTCGCTTTTGCTTATTCTGACCCTCTTCTTCTTTTCTTCACCGAACAGATCATACATTTCTAAAACTCCTGAAAATTTTTTGATATATCTTTGAGATTAAAAAAACAAAAATTTTTCTTTGGGTAAGTTAAGATTAAACTATGCCTGAATGCCAATATTGTGGAAAATGGTTTAGAACAAAAAGAGGGCTAAAACAACACATAACCAAAGCACACACAACCGAAATACCATTTTCAGGTAGAGTTTTAGATCCTACAACATTTGATTTCCTTGGTGCGATGGAAAGAAGGGAAGAACGAAGGAAAAGAAGGAAAAAAGGCCCTTTGTGGTAAAACTAGCGAAAATAAAGGATTAATAAAAAATCTTAACGATTCCAGCCAATAGCAAAACGATCCCTATCAATACCAAAAGGAGACCGTAATCCCCAGTAACAATTTTTAAACCCCCGAAAATGAATATAATGCCCCCAATAAGGTATTTAAGAATTTGTTCCTCTCTTCTACCCATCTTATCCACCTCTCTTCTTTTTTTTAGTCTTTTTAGGTTTTTTAGGCTTTTCTGACTTGAATATAAATTTTCTATCTCTCCGAATTCTTTTTACAGGTTTTTCAATGACTTTGAATGGAACATTCCTTCTCTTTAAGAATTTCTGGATGCTTTCTAAAGCACTTTTGGCACATCTTTCAGGTGGTTTAATTATCAAAACACCAATTTGATCCAATCCACAATCTTTGTAAACGTGCAATTGATAAGGTAATCTTTGTAACTCTGTTGGATTGTCGGCCAGTTTTATTTCGAGTCCATAGGTCCTATTTATTAAGACATCAATTCTATTTTTTCTCCCAATATTTGCTTCTGGTTCAACATTTTCATTCCCATATCTTTCTTTAAGGCATGCCAAAATGTACTTGTTAATTTCTTTATGGCTACTAAAGTCTGGATAAAGGTTTATTTTTGATTCTAGAAATTCTAATATCTCTATTACTTCACTTTTACTTTCAAACGTTCGTTCGTCCTCCTCTATTTCTTTCACAACTTCTTTGAATTCTTGAGTTTTGAGTTCCTTTTCTCCGAATAATTCCTCTTTGAATTTTTCCAAATTATGAACCACGTCTCGATACTCTTTTTTGTACTTTCTTGCATATTCCACTACTTCCTCAAAGCTCAGGTATTCGACAAGATCTTCAATTAGATCGTATTTCGATTTCTTCCACTTTTTTGTTTCTCCACTGAGAATATCAAATTCCTCTTCATAAGTTGGAATTCCCAGTTCTTTGTGGATTTTAACCAATTGTTCTTTTGAAAATCTCGAAAGAATTGCCCGTTTACCTTCAAAAACTTTATTCTTGTATTTTACTTTTTTAACCAATTCGCTACCTGCTTTTTTCAAACCATTTTTTATATTGGCAAATAATCCCATAATTCACCTTCCAATTGGGCTGAATTATTGGATTAAAAATGTAATATTGAGATTCATATATATATTTATCGAAAGTGGTTACAAAAACACTTTCTGTTCATCATCGTGTTTTTTGTTAGTTTTTTATGTCATTTCTGACGGTTTCAGCATGGATTTTCCATAGCTACCACTGGCATTAACTGGCTTTTTCTCTTCAGAATTTTTATTTTCTGTAACATTTTGGCCGATTTATCTACCAAGACAATTATCTTTTGGTCAAGATTAACTCCTATTGTCTTCTTTTTTCTCAGTTCTCAGCTCAAAAATCTTAATAATAGGATAACTATAACAATTAGGAGTCCGATTAATGATGCTTTCCATTTTGCTTGGATACTACCATGTTTTAGTTTGTATCTGGAAGTTGCATAACTTAAAGCTGTTTCTAATCTAGACTCCAATAAATTTAGTACAGGAATAGATTCATTTTGTTCATGTCTCGTTAAACTTAACAAAAACAAATTAGACTTTTCCTCGAATTCCAGTCTGATGTTATTTGCATCCTTTTCGCTAAGACCTTCTTGGTTTCCTTTGATCTCTTCTATTATCTGACCCCAAGTGTCCTCAAATTCTTCAAGCTTAACAACGTCAGCCATTATTTAATTACTCGGTCAACTTAAAATAAACTTTTTTCAAGAATTAACCAAATCCAAAATCCCAAGTTCCATCTTCAGCACGCAAGCCTGACACACGTCTTTTGGGGTAGGTTCTCCACAAATTCTACATTTATTCAACTCTTTCTGAGGAAAGTTGGTTTTAAAACAATCCATTAAAGCCTCAAAACTCCTCATAACCGAGTATTTCCTCCCAGGATATTTATTTTCAAACTCATAGAGAAAATCCCTTATCGCAGCCCTGACAGGGAAGTGAGCATAAGGGCACTCTCCCATCTCAACTTCAATGCCATTGAGAAGGCAGTAGAGCAAAACTTCCTTTTCATAAATCTCCCTAAAAGGTTTAATCCTCAACACAAGATCCTCCTGCACTCTTTGCGGTACGAGCCTTGCAAGCCTTTCAATATCCGCCTGAACAAAGTTAAGCAAAATGGTTTGGGTCTCATCATCCAAATTATGTCCAGTTGCGAGTTTAGTTGCATCGTTTTCCCTTGCTGTTCTGTTGAGCAGATACTTCCTGAAAACTCCGCAATAGGTGCATGGTTTCTTGTCACCTTTTTTAACCATCTCATCCAATTCCATTCCGACCTCTTCTTTGAATGAAACTATAATATGCTCCATTTCAACTTCTGATGTGATCTCCTTTGCTATTCTTACTGTTGGGGGTCGATAGCCGGCAATCCCCTCATCGATGGTGATAGCCAGAAAATCGACATCCCTTCTTTTCCCATAAAGCTTTTTCAAGGCAAAGGCAAGGGCAACGCTATCCTTTCCACCGCTCAAAGCTATGGCAATCTTATCATTTCTTTCAATCATGTTGTACCTTTTTACCGCATACTTCACTCTTCTTTCAAAGTCGTGGATGAAGTGCTTTCTGCATAGATGTCTGTTGCTATGCCTTTGAAAGTAAATTGCCCTTTTCCCGCATACGCTGCAAGTTTTCACAGCAACTTTATTATCGCCGAGGTTTTAACTTTTTTCTGTGAAAGATCTCCACAACCTTTACAAGGGAATCAGAAAGGTAGAATGGAAGGTAATCAATGCGATTTTCAGAGAGATGTGGGACTACAAATATGTGCCCTCAGATTTGATCTCTAAGAGAGCAAAGCTAAACGAGCCTGATACGCTAAAAACCCTAAAATCTCTCGGGGCTATGGGAGTTGTTGAGAACAAAATCGTATCATATTTTGGTTCGTCCCTTACTTTCCAAGGAATCACCCTTTTTTCCCTAAGAAGGCTTGTCGAAAAGGGAAAGCTCGATATGCTTGGAAAAAAGATGGGAGAGGGAAAGGAAAGCGTGGTATACAATTGCTATTCTGAAAAATATGGTGAATGTGTTCTGAAGTTTCACAAGCTTGGAGTTTCGTTCAGAAAAATTAGAGAAAAGAGAGATTATGGAGATCTCCATCTTAGCGTTTTAACTGTGAGGTCTGCGGGGAGAGAATATAGGGCTTTGAAAAAGCTTTTTGGTGTTGTGAAGGTTCCGGAACCGTTTGGTTGGGAGGGAAACGCAATTCTCATGGAGCTTGTGGATGGGAAAGAACTTTACAAGCTAAGGTTGGAAAATCCCAGCGAAGTGCTTGATGCGATAATCGAAGAAATGAGAAGGATGTTTATTGCCGGCGTGGTTCATGGCGACCTGAGCCAGTACAATATTCTCGTTGCAGAGGACATCTATCTAATCGATTTTCCCCAGTGGGTTGAAGTTGGTGAGAGATTTGGAGATGAAAGAGATGCAGACGTAAATGTAAACGCAAATGAAAACTGGAAAGAACTGCTTGAGAGAGATGTAGAAAACGTTCTGAAATACTTCAAAAGAGCCTATGGCATAGAAAAGGATATTAATTCTGTTATCAATTACATTTTAGCAGAATGATCGTATTTGGTATCGATATTATAAAAGGTTCACTCAGTGGAAAGGAAAGGCCGAGGTACTCCTTAATTTTGCTTAAAGATGATGGTGAAGAGGAGTACAAGGTAACAAGAAACAGGCTTTTCAGAATGATCAGAGAAAAAAAACCGGATATTGTTGCTCTCGACAACGTTTCTGAGCTCTTCAAATCTAAAAAAGAGCTTGTAAACTTTTTGAAGGAGATTCCCCCAACAACAAAACTTGTTCAGGTTACTGGGAAGGAATCCCTTCCAACCCTTGCAAGAAGGTATGGCATAAAGATGAACATTCGTAGCCCAGCTGATGAAGCAAGAGCATGCGCATATCTTGCGAGCTTTGGTGTAGGTGAGGAGATCTCCGTCTTCTTTGATAAAACCATGATAACGGTATCGAGGAACAGAAGCTTAGGAAAGGGAGGTTGGCATCAGAATAGATATAGAAGAAAGATCCACGATCAGGTGAGGATGGTCTTCAACGAGATAAAGCAGATAATAAAGAATCACAACCTTGAGTACAGCGAGGACGTTAGACAAGGCTACGGAGGAATCTCAAGGGGGAGATTGCTTGTTAACGCTGAGAGATCCAAGGTTCCTGTAAATTCCTTTAAAACTAAAAACGTCCAAGTTAAGGTTGAGGCGGTTGAAAAGGACAGGATAGAGTACATACCCCTAAGCAAAAGAATGAAGTACGTTATCGTAGGTGTAGATCCTGGCAGCACCGTAGGAATAGCAATCCTCGATCTGGATGGCAACATTCTTGGACTCAGAAGCAAGAAAGGCTGGAGCTTTTCAGAAGTCGTTGAGTACATTAGATCTTTCGGCACCCCTGTTTTGGTAGCAACGGACAGAGCTTCTCTTCCTGAGTACGTGAACAAGATAAAAGCCTCCTTTAATGCAGTTATGCACGCTCCAAAGGAGGACATGAGTATAGAAAGAAAAACGAGCCTTGTTAAAAAATATAAAATTTTGAACGATCATGAGAGGGATGCGTTATCAGCAGCTTTGGAGGCATACAACTCCTATAAGAGTAAGCTATTGAACATCGAAAAGAGAATTCCTGCTGGTTTTGACTCAGATCTAGTGAAAGCGAAGGTCATCAAGGGAATACCACTTAAAACGATCCTTGAGGGTGAAAAAGAGGTTGAAGTAAAAGAAGTAAAGAAATCCGAAGACCATATTGACAGAGAAGAGCTTCTCAAAAAGGAGAAAATAATAAATGAACTATTCGAAGAGAATAGAATGCTTAGAGAATCTATTAACCAACTTAAAGAAGAAATAGAAAAGCTTAGAGGGAAGATAGTTAGTATATCAAGTGAAGAACATCAAAGAGTTAGGAAAGACAATTATGTGAGAAATCTGGAAGTTGAGATCTCAAGGCTGAGGAAAGAACTACATAGCAGGGATGAGAAAATCAGATCTCTTGAGGAAAAGCTCGAGCTCGTAAAGAGAATGAGGTATTTGGAAATCTTTGAAGGATGGAAGTGGGTTAAGATGCTGAAGAAGTTCACAAAGGAGGAGATCGAAAGACTTGAGGCTGATTTCGGCATAAATGAGAAGGATGTCATATTTATAAAGGATTGTAGTGGTGGTGGCAGGATTGCAGCTGAATACTTATGCAAGAAAGGAATAAAGGCTGTGATTTCAGAAGGTCTTATGTCTCATCTGGCCTCATCCATATTTGAAGAATCCAACATCCCCGTTTTTCAGGTTAATGAGGTTGAAATGGAGTACGGAGATGAAATGATATTATTGAATGCGAGAAAATTCGAGGAGATTTATAGGAGAAGAATCGAAGAAATGGAGAAAAAGAAACTGGAAAGGGTAGAGAAATTGTTTGAAGACTACAAGATGAAAAGAAAACACAATCTTTGAACTGAATATGCATGAACTGAATATCTCAGAAAAAACCGTATAAAATTTAGAAAACGTGAAGCAAAATCCGGTTAAGTAAATTTTCAGTTAGGTCTGGGTTAACTCTTATCTCAACGTACCTAATAAATTTCTAATAAATTAATAAGATTAATATCTTTTATTCTCACTTGGCATCGTAGTAACTCATCTCTATTATCTCCGCCTCAGTAGAATCTAGAATTCCTGTGTTCAGGAGATTAAGTACCCTCCCAAGACATTTGGGGTTTAGTCTAAGTCTGACCACGGTCATTTCGCTCT
>Ga0209426_1000177_pt1 | contig 94278 bp, 102 predicted proteins | sample Deesub1362B_J571_FD_187697 | JGI IMG/M metagenome (GOLD analysis project Ga0209426, IMG submission 187697) | Deep oceanic, basalt-hosted subsurface ecosystem from Juan de Fuca Ridge flank, Pacific Ocean, CORK Borehole 1362B_J2.571 (SPAdes)... ... | reverse complement strand
CGCTCACCCAGGATGCCGAGATCAGGAGCTACGTTCAGGTGGACGGTGCCAACTACCAGCAGAGTGACTATGCGCAGTTCCCCACTGACTTTCCCACCGGGACAAAGGTGGTTGTGGTAAGGCTCTGCCCCTTCAGCGTGGCTATGAAGGTGACGCTGCAGAGTGTTGTCGCCGAGGGTGCGGTGAGAAGCGTTCCCTGGCGCTACTCATATTCAAGCTGGGCATAAGGAGGTAGAGATGACTGCTAACTCGCAGGAGCTGCAGCGGTGGGTAAACAGGCTTCAGCGAAAGCTGGACAGCATGCTCTTGACCAAGTACGACCGCGAGGAGCTCGAGGAGCTTGTTGCCATAATCGTCAATTTCGCCATGCGCCAGGTGACTCAGGCTAAGGTGGAGGAAATCGAGGCGGGAACAAGGAAAAGAAGAAATGGAGGTGAATCATGATAGAGGTAAGCTGCGTTAATTGCGGCAAGACCATCAAGTCCTTTGCCAGTTTCAGTGAGTATGTCAAATGGCGGGACAGGGCGGATTTGTGCGAGTGCGGGGGCTATCTTGGCGTTAGCATCCGCACCGTGTATAAGCCAGGCGAGCCGCCCAAACAGGAAGAAAAGGAAACTAGAGGGATTTTCAGGAGGTAGCAGATGGAAATATCCCTTGGGCAGAGGATACAGGCGTCGCTGGAGCGATTGACCGTTGCCAGGGCGAATAAGCTTGATAACCTGGACGCCCTGATATCATCCAGGTCGAGCCACGGGCCGGGTGACATCTGGACGCAGGCGACCAGAACATTAACCAACCCGGCAGCAGCCCAGGATCTGTCAAACATGCAGGTGGCGATAAGCCCAACCGCCGGTGGAAGAGCTGCTAACCTCGACAACCTGGATGCTGCCGTTTCCTCGAGGTCGAGCCACGGGCCGGCTGATATCTGGACTCAGGCAACGCGGACCTTGACCAACCCGGCGACGGCCCAGGACCTTGCCAACATGCAGGTGGCCATAAGCCCTACGGCAGGGGGAAGAGCAGCAGCCCTTGACGAGATAACAGCGGCCAGGATGGCTGAGCTAGACGCGGCTAACATGCCGGCTGATATTGATACCTTGCTGGCAAGGCTGACGGCCACCAGGGCCGGCTATCTGGACAACCTCATCGGCACTCAGACGGCGGGCACTTACTCTCACCCAAGCGGCACGACCGAGCAGGACGCGGTGGTCATAACGCCAGCGGAGCTGGGCAAGTACGAGAAGCTCGTCCTCGACCTCTCCAACCTGACCCAGACGACTACGGTGAGGACCTACGTCCAGGTTGACGGGGTGAACTACCGGCTGATTGACGCTGCTGAATTCCCGACCGACTTCCCGGCAAATGTCAAGGGGGTAGTAATTGAGCTCACGCCGTCAGACAGGACGCAGAAGGTGACCCTGCAGAGTGCTGCGGCTGAAGGCGTGGCCAGAGACGTGCCGTACTTCTACGTGGTGCGAAGTCTGGCGTAAGGAGGGCTGATTGTTATTTCTGAATAAGCTAATCAACAGGCTCTCTCAGCTGACAATAGACACGCACAAGGACTGGGGCGGTTACCGGATTGAGAACGTTGGTGCCCCACTAGTGGATACTGATGTGCCCAGGGCGAGAGCCGGCGATATCCTCTCAGGTCGGTTCAGCATGGCGAGGATGCCCGATGGGGCTGCTGGAGAGGTGCTCACTGCCCAAGGGCCGGGGGTTGACCCTGCTTACGCCCCTGTTGCCGGCGGTTACACTGAAGGTGCCAGGGTTTATCGTGATTCGGATATTGCCTTATCTGCTTATACTGCGGTATTGATAGGTTTCAATCAGCAGCGTTATGACACCGACAACATTCACGACCCGGTCACGAATAACTCTCGCTTAACCTGTCAGACTCCGGGCAAATATCTTATTATCGGCAATGTTCGCTGGTCGGGCGGTGCTACAGGGTTAAAGGAAACGGAAATCAGACTCAATGGTAGCACATACATAGCGGGTGTATGGTCTATGGATGAAACGAGTGTGGCACACTGTGTGACAACTGTGTATAACCTGAACGCTGGGGACTATGTTGAGTTATATGTGTGGGCGGAAGCGACCACTTATATCAAGTACCATCCCCAATGGAGTCCCGAATTTATGATGCAGAGGATAGGCTGATGTTAAAAGTGTATGTCTTACCGGTTAAGCGGGTTGGGAACACCGATGAGGTAGCGGGCATCGAGTATATCCATGGCGGCATGCTTACCTATGGTGCCGGGGTTGCAACACTAATCCAGGACGTGACGCCGGAGGAAGATGCTGCCTTATCCGCACTGGCCCTAGAGAGTAGGGCACCAACTGAAGAGGAAATGGAAATCTTTAAGCAAGCTATTAACGAGATGAGGCTTGGAACAGAGCTACCAAAGTGACCCTGCAGAGCGCAGTAGCCGAAGGGGTTGTCTTATGCGGATAGCGAGGCGAGTTATTTTGAACAAGAAGGTGGCTACTGGTGTGGCTCACGACACCCAGGGCTACACTGATGGGACACCGGCAGGCGCCTCATATGACGGCACGAGCAACAGGGCGAGGTGGAGTGTAGGCGCCGGCGCCGACCTGGACCTGGTGTCAGATACCCGCGCCTTTGCCGATGGGGCTCTGGTGCATGTCGCCGCATTTTTCAAGGGCGGCGCAGACCAGCCGAATTACGTCAAGCTTCGGCTCTACGTGGACGGCGTGCAGGAAGCCGAAAGCGGGTTCCTGAACTACGATCTGGACGGCAGCAACATCACGTATATCTACGTGCTGCTGGCCTACAAGGCGATGTCCGGCTCGAAGACCTCGAAGCTTTCCGCACACAACTATGACACTGCTACCAGGTATGTGGGGACGGCGATGGGTGCCGACAGCAACTACCAGCCAGCTGCCGTTGTCCAGATGAGTTCCAAGCCAGGATAGAGGAAGACATGAGGATCAGGGTGCCGATCACGGGCAAGATTCTGGAAAAGAGGGTGGTAAACGGTGTGCCCTACGTCTCCGGGGATCCGGATGACCCCGTCAGGCCTGTTGACTTCATCGACCTGTTGCCGGCTCATCTGCGCGATTTTGGCTGGCAGAATCCGGTATACGATTTCGAGAAAGGGGAAGTGGAGCTTGAAATAGTCTTCGCCAAAAAGGCAGTTGAGGCTGTCCCAGGAGACCCTGCGATGATGCGGCCAGAGACAGACCAGGAGTTCGAGGCCCGCAGAATCGCCACGGAGGCAGCTCTTGATGACATTGTGAGGAATCACCGGGCTGAGCTGGAAGCGCTGAAAGCGCGCAGGTATATGCGGGAATTGAGGTCAACAGGGCGTCCGGTGACCTAAAGGAGAATCTGATGTGCTGGTTGAGTGACCTGCTGGGAAAGCTGAAGCCGAAACCTGAAATCAGGAGCGTGATGAGCATGCCTCTGGCTGCGGTCAAGGCCGAGCTGGAGGAGCTGGGTATCGAGTACATGATGAAGGACAAATATGTTGCTGACCACCTGCTGTACCACACGGACGAGGCTGTGTGGCAGGAAATCGTACCGCTCATCAGCCGCCGCGGCTACCACTATGCGGGAGCTCCAGAAGTCCCCGACTGTGACGACTACGCCAAAAGGGCTTCAGTTGAGGCGGCATTCAGGTTCCACCTTGACTGCTTTGAAGCCTGGGGTGATTCTCCCTACGGGAGGCACGCCTTCAACCTGGTCAGGGTCGGCGAAAAGGAGTACCGCATCTTTGAGCCCAACAAGGCATTCAGGGAAGCGGGCAGACTCATGAAACTCGGGGAGAGCGGGTATAAGCCCGACTCCTGGAGAATTTAGGAGGTGCAGCATGAACAACGAGATGTTCAAGCTGGTGACGAGACGGTACCTGGCGTGGGGCTTTGTCGCCATAGCCACCCTGGTGATCAGCTTCATTGCTGTCTACGGGGCGGTAACTCGACAGACTGAGCTGGTTACCATGGCTGCCGGGGGCCTGCTTACCGAAATTGGGGCAGTAATTGGCTTTTACTTCTCAAAGAAGGTCTCGGAGGAGTAGCAGATGCTCGCTGCGGCCATAATCCTGATGACCATAGGTTCATTCGGAGTTGGCGCGGCCGTGCTCCTGGAGCTCAAGCATCACGAGCCTATCTACATGCTGCTCATAAAGATATTCCCGTGGATATTTGGCGTGGGAGCAGTCCTGCTGGGGATAAGCCTATGAGGTATGCGATAACGGGAGCCACTGTTGAGCAGGTCAAGAGTGTCGGCGGGAAGGACATCAGGGAGTCGCCGCGCACCGGGATAATATTCGCCACCCTGGACGAGACCCAGGTGGCAATACTCAGGGCCATGGGTGCCAAGGTCAGTCCGGTGGGGAAGGTCCAGGCGGCGGTCATGCCTCCGGCGCCGGTGCTTGGAGCGCCGGTGTACACCGCAAGTCAGCTCATCTATGCCGCTGGCTTTGAGGCGGTCAGGGAAGTGACGGTCCCCCCGCTCTACGGGGCAGGAATAAACGTGGCAGTGGTGGACACAGGGATAAGGGAGACCCATGAGCAGATCAGGGGAAGGGTGGTCTACCGCCAGAACTTCACCGCCGACCCGATGCGGGACGGGTTCGACCACGGCACCGGGGTTGCCTCCATCATCGCGACGGTTGCCCCTGAGTGCAGCATGCTCAACATCAAGGTCCTGGACGATGAGGGCAGCGGCACCGAGGAGGAAGTGGTGCTGGGCATTGACCACCTGCTCGGTCTGCACGATGACGGTTCTGAGTTTGCGCCCCGCATCATAAACCTGAGTATCGGCAGCCCTGACGATGGCAACCCCTATAGTCCCTTGCGTCTTGCCTGCCGCGTCGCAGTTCAGCGGGGAATATGGGTAACCGCTGCCGCCGGCAACGCCGGCCCGTCCCCTGGGACCATAATGTCCCCGGCCTGTGAGAAGTACGTGTGCGCTATCGGCTCGTGCAGGCTGGAGCCGTTTGTCATCAGCGAGTTCAGCTCAAGGGGACCGACTAAAGAGGGCCTGGTCAAGCCCGACGCTGTCTTCTTCGGTGAGAACATAGAGATGGCGTCAGCATCAAGCGACACTGCCACCACGGCGAAATCGGGGACGAGCTTTGCCGCTCCATTCTCGGCCGGAGCGTGGGCGCTCTATTACGAGGGGGTGGACAGGCAGCTTTCGTTCCAGCTCGAGAAGTACCCGGAGTATGCCGATATCCTCACCGAAGCATTTAGCCGGCTCATTTCGCCCGAGAGGGGGATTGACTATTTTCTCCCCAGAGTCACGGTCAAGCCCGAGGGAGCTTACCGCGGCAAGGAGAACGACTACGGCTACGGCCTTCCGTTCGGCCCGCTGGTGGTCCAGGAATTCGTCCCCAGGCCGGTGGTGGATATTTCAGCTGCCCTGGGTGCGGTCATGGTGATTGCCGTCTTCGGCATGATGGTGAGGCAGATATGAAAAGGCTGATCCTGTTCTATATCAGCTTTTGCCTGATCGGCGCCGTGCTTGAGTGGGCGTACGGTAAGTTCTGGAGCTTGGTTGGGAAAGCGCCCTGGGTATATCCAGAAAGCGTTTTTGACTACACCAGCCTGGAGGTGATTCCCCTTTGGGGGTTTGGAGCGCTGGTCTGTGTCGCCGTTTTCAGCGCAATTATGCTGGGCAGGGCGAAGTACCTGCTTTATTGCCTGCCGCCGCTCATCCTCGCGGCGCTGTGGATAGTGATTTATGAGGTGGTGACAGGATGACCTTTACCGAGTTCGCCATTCGCGCCTACTACAGCACAAAGCAGTTTGTGCCCTGGTTCTACATGCCCCCTAAGTTCACCAGGGCAAAGATAGTTGACCGGTGGGACATGCCTCCCTACTACTACGTGATGGAGTTTGAGTGCCCCATCACGAACGAGGGCAGCGGCGCGGGGAAGCACACAATTCTCGTCGGCAATGATCACCCTGATGCCCTGGCTCCCTGGACCTTCGAGCTCACGCTCAAGCCCGGTGAGACTTATCTGTGGAAGCACACGCAGCTCGCAATATGGCCGATGACTTTCTACCTAAAGGGGGACTGGGCAGGAAATAACTACTCGGAGGGAGCAGCTGCCTGCTGAAGGCAATCGGAGGTGGAACCGCAGTGGAGAAGAAGGTCTACCTTGAACCAGGAGAGGTTGCAAGGATGGAAGAAGCAGCCCGGTATCTGAGGGACAAGCTTCTCATCAGGCTGCTCTTCCGCCTTGGCTGCCGCGTCTCGGAGGCGCTGGGGATCTCCGTCGGCGATATCGACTTTGCCCAGGGAACGGTGACCATCGAGCACCTGAAGAGCAGGATACGGCTTTCATGCCCTGACTGCGGCACGAGGCTGAGCAAGACAGCCAAATTCTGCCCGGGCTGCGGCGCCCAGATAAAGAAGGCCGTCTCGGAGCAGAGGGAGCACCGCAGGCAGCGGACTCTGCCCGTTGATGATGGCACCCTGGAGATACTCAGGGAGTACGTCGCCCGCGGTGGGCCGGTATCTCAGGACGGAAAGCAGCTCCTCTTCGGCATCAACCGCCACCGCGCCTGGGAGATAGTGAAAGACTGTGCGGAGAGAGCCGGGCTGCGCCGCTTGGTCAACCCGGAGACGGGCAGGGCACACCACGTCAGTCCGCACCGACTCCGGGATGCCTTTGCCATCCATGCGGTGAAACTCGATGACTCTGGAGACGGTTTGAGGCTCCTGCAGGAGCATCTCGGTCACCAGAGCATAACGACCACCCTGAGATATCGGAAGATAGCTGGACAGGAATTAAAGGAGTGGTACGAGAAGCTGTGGGAGTAGAGAGCGGCTGTGGACATATACGAGAGGATGCGGGTGTGGGCAGCACTTTCGCCCAGGCTCTCAGGGGGTGATAACGTTGATGAACCTGATGCCGGTCATCAGCACCGTGCAGGCCATCACCCAGGACCAGGTGGTGACGCAGCAGGAGGCACTCATCCTCACCCTGATGACGGTGATGGTGGTGCTGGTCATGATTGACGAACTGGAGGTGTGATATGCCGGGACAAGCGATAGTCACAATTAAAGATAAACAGTGGTCGGTGTCTGTAGCCTCCACGCCATATGAGCTTCTCAACGGTCTCGCCGGGGTGGAAAGCATGCCTGCCGGAACCGGCATGCTCTTCGACCTCGGGAGCGACCACAGTTTCATCCGGATTGACATGACCCGGATGCTCTTTCCCCTGGACATCATCTTCATCAACAGCACCAGGGGAGTTGTCGGCGTCATGAGGAACGTGCAGCCGGGGGAAACGGACGTCAGGTTTGAGGCAATCACCACGCCTGGGGCAAGGTGCTTCCTTGAGGTAAACGCCGGCGAGGCCGAGGGGATAGAGTACGGCGATGACCTGGTTATCCAGGGGCTGGCCCAGGCAGCGCAGCTTGATATCAGCAGCCTCGCGAATTTCATGCTGATCGCGGTGGTCCTGCTCATGATGATGAAGGTAGTGAGCAGAGCACTCGAGGCACCCGAAGAGCGGCCATTGCTGTATGGGCCTCGAGGCGAGAGGCTTCTGCCGCAGACCAAGCCGGAATTGGCCCAAAAGTGGTATCAGAAGGGCCTAGAAGCAGGTAGAACAGAGGTCTGGATGGACCTTGAGACCACGGTAAAGATGGTGGCGGAGGAGCATCCCGAGATAAAGGACGCCCATGAGCTGGTGTGGACAGACATTGAGGGATGGGAGCAGACTGACCGCTTCAACCTCCTCTACGGCTCAAAGATGTGGGACGATGCTCAGGGAGATGTTGGCCTCTACCTCGACCTCAAGTCGGAGTTCTGGGAGGGCTACCTTGCCGGGAGAAAAGAGATAGGCAGAGACATCTATGAGATAGCCAAGAAAGCCATTAAGCTGGGCTATTTGCCTCAGGTAAAACGTCCAGAGAAAATGAGAGCACCAACTGTGGTATGCCCGCTGTGCAGACAGGTGATAACGATCCCGCGGTATGACGCCATTACGCGCAGCGAAGCTCTGAAATGCCACCTTGAGCATGAACATGCCCTCCACTCTGAACCGAAAGGAGAGAAGCTGCCTCAAACGGAACCCCCGCCTCCGGGATACGAGGAGTGGAAAGCGAAACTGGAGGCGGGTTACGGCCAGTACCGGCCAGGCGTGAGCGAACAGCAGGTTGAGCGGGAAGCAAAGTCCATTCCCAGGGACATCCTGCGCTACTACTTCAGGGAGAAAATAGGCTTCTTGCCGCTGACCTATCAAAAAATCATGGAGTTCAAGAGAAAAACCGGCAGGATGCCGAGGGGCGTCATACCGCATCTTCCTGAGGAAGCAAGAGGCGACTTTCTGTTCCTGGAGTTCATCAGGGACCTGGTAAGGCTGGGCGAGGTGATCAGCGACGAAGAGGCCAGGGAGATGTGGGAACCGTGGCAGAGAAGGTACTCCAAGGCAAAGTCCCCGGCCTCCGCCAAGGTAATTCCCACCGAGCCTCAACCTCGCCGCAAAGGCGACCTGGAGTATCTCGCTGACAGCCCGGAGTTTCTAACTCAGACCATTGAGGATATCGGCTACCGGGATAAGCTGGACACCACTTTCCAGGAAGCGATAGCCCGGGCGAAAGGATTGATGTGATGGTAGTAACGACAGCACCACCGAGAGTCCTCACCATGGAGGAGTATGAGAGGCTCTGGAAGCCCCAGGGCTGGCAGCTGATCATCATTGGCCCCACTTCTACCTGGCGGCAGGAGTGGGGAGAGTGGGAGGCGATAAGGGACATCGTCCAGAACGCCCTCGATGAGGCCGAAGCCTACGAGTGGGGGTATGACCGCCAGGGCCTGTGGATTCGCGACCAGGGAAAAGGAGTAGCCGTTGCCGACTTCCTGCTGGGCCCGCCGAAACTGAAGCCGGACTGCGCGCGCGGCAGGTACGGCGAGGGGATGAAGATCGCCTGCCTTGCCCTGATCCGCAGGGGCTACCCCGTCCACGTGAAAACGGTGGGGAGAGAGCTGTGGATCATCTTCCTCGAGCAGGCGGTAAATGGGACCGCCCAGACCCTGGCCGCCATGTGGCGCCCCAACGGGACGTCCATCGGCACCGCCTTTCATATCATCGGCTACACCGGCCCGGCCTTTGAGGACAGGTTCGCCGTCAATTTGCCCAGGTCGTCAATTGTCTGGAAATCCCCCAGCCTCATCACCACGCCGGTAAGGCGATACAACCAACTCATTGAATACGCCTTCCCCCGTGGCTCAAGGATCTACGCCCGCGACATCTACATGAGGGACATCGACAGCGTCTACTCCTACAACCTTTGGGGTTTTGAGATGGCGCCCGATCGCTTTGGTCCGAAGAACGAGGCTGACATGTGGGCGGACATCGGCAGGCTGTGGGCGTGCGTCAGCAGGGTGGAGCTCCTCGTGGTGTTCCTACAGATGGTGCGCGAGCCACCGGTGATACAGACCGAGGAGAGCTTCAGGGTCGTTATGGACTTCTGGTCCATGGGCAGGGAGCCGGTTTCGGGCAGGCCCTACGCCGACTTTGTCAAGGATAACGCTTCGGCCTGGCAGGAGGCGTGGCGCAGGAACTTCGGCGATAACGCCGTCATCAGGACCTCGGACTGCTGGGACGGCACGGTAAAGCACCTGGGATACACATCGGTCAGCGTCCAGTGGTACGTGAGGGACACTCTTTCCAGGGCGATAACCACCGATGAAGACCTGGTGAAGGCATCCCAGGAGCGGCTCAGGGAGGTGGAGGTTATTCCAGATGACAGGTTGACTCCCAGGCAGCTTGCCCATCTCAGGCTGGCGCGAATAATAGCCGACAGGGTCTGCCGGATCAAGCCGGTGTCGGGTGTCCACGCCGCCATCATCCCGCCGGCAAGCGACCGGGTGAGGACGGCAGGCATGTACAGCCGCACGACCCGGGAGGTCTACATTGCCTCCCACCAGCTGGAGCGTGGACAGAGCACCGTGGACACGGTCATCCACGAGCTTGCCCATCACACAAGCGGGGCTGAGGACCTGGACGAGGCCCACAGCGCTGCCATGACCCGGATTGCGGCCAGGGTCGTTGAGCTGGCAGCGAAAGGCGAATTTGACGACCTGATAAAGGAGGAGGTAGCAAACTTCACATGGTGACGGCGGTTCGACCAGGAAGAGGCGGATACCTAAGGCCCTTCGGGTGCGGCATCTTCATCAGGGACTTCCTGATGGGCAAAGGCCCTTTTGGCTCACCAAGAATCGATCCCAATAGGGGTGCCTGCCAGGAGGATATCTTCTATCACTACAAGCAGGCCATCATGAGGGCTTACGCCGAGGATGCGGTGGCTTACGAGGAAGGGCAGCGGGCTAAACGAGGGCTTCCGCCATACACCGCAGAGGAAGCCGAGGAGCGCGTTCGCTACCACCTAGAACACATCCCCTACAAGCTCACCAGCGCCCGCTACCACAGCTTCCGCCGCTACTTCCACTGGCTGAAGCAGCTTGAGTGGGTCGAGTTTACTGGTGAAGAGGAGCCCTCCACCCTGCAGGACATCTATCCACCATCGCCCCCGCGCAGGTACTACCGCCTCACCAAGAAGGGTTTCGAAGCCCCCGATGCCGAGTGGTCAAGGCCGCAGCGGGTGCTCTATCCGGAGATCGGAGGAGTGCCGCTCCTCGCCTACACCCGCGAGAAGCGCAAGCAGCACCACTACGTGAAGAAATCGCCGACCAGGAGAAGAGAGTAAACCTTGCCCCTGAAACCTCATTTATTGTAAAGTAGCCCGCTGCTCGGCACCATTTTAACGGTGAACCTCTCAACATCCTCACCCGAACACCCGAAATGCGCCGTGGCTACCTTTATCCTGAAGCTAAAACTCAGGGGTTCAGCTACGACTCGAACCACCGAACAGTTTCCAGTTCTTTTTGCTCCTAAAAACGCCTGCCCCGGCCCGGGGGAGAGGAAAATCTCCAGCGGTTTTCTCATATAACAAAAGGACTTTTTGTGCGATGCTATTCGTAGAATTGACTTTGCACCTTAACAAACATCGGTAACCTTGACGCTAGAGCCACTGGCGGGCAAGGGCAAAGCTATCGGATGACTAGGCAATAGCCTTCCCAGTAACTGGGTGAGCCGAAAGGCGATAGACTGCCGATTATATAGAGCCTCGGAGCGGGGAGCGGAGTCCTGCGTGCCCCAAATAAATCAGGAAAGGGGGAAGCACAGGACACAATGGAAACTCCGCAATACATTAAGAGCTTGCTAATGCCTAACGGCAAAAAACCCGCTGGGCGTAGAGTGTGGAGCATAGACCTTGAGACGGTCTGGCTCCCATTCTTCACCGCCACCAACACGATGGGGGAGACCAACATCCCATCGGAAGCCCTCGGAGCACCGCTCCGATTGGCCTACAATCCTGACGGTAGCGTCAAGTTTTCAAAGACTGGGCGACCCGTTACCAAAGTAGCTAAAGAGCTGTCCGACAATATCCGCCTAGTCCGAGAAAACTTCACCGCCAGTCTCCAAGCCTATGCCAATGGTGTAATTGCCGAAAACCCCGAAGGCTATAAGGCAGTGGTAGAAAAGGCAAGGCAGGCAGGCGAGCCTATCCTCACCAGAGACAGGCAAAACCTTGAGCAAGCTATCGCCAAGATGAGAGAGCAGGAACTCGCCGAGGCGATAGCTAAAGCCGAGGGGAAAGCCAAAGCCGAGGCAAAGCCACACAAGCCAAGCCCTGAAAAAGCCAAAGCCGAACCCGTAGGGGCAACCAGCTAGACCAAACTGGGGCACACAGGGCACCACTCCCCGTTCCGAGGGGAAAGGGGGAAGCTATGGCGAGACTACCTAAATGGGCAACCCCTGAGCGCCGAACTCACCTCGTCAAGCTGTTTCTCCGCAGTCAAGGCTTCTGTGTCTTTGGGCATAAGCCCTGTCCCCACCCAGAGCACCACTATGAGGTATTTATTGAGGGACTTATCAGGGACTGGGTAGCTGATGACAGGGCGCAGAGACAAGCCGAACGGGAAGCTGAGCGCAGGGCACTTCACGGCTTGGGGGAGAGGCGATACCCGTTAAGAGGGCAATTCTCCGCCATAGGTAAGGACATATTCTATGCCGAGCAGCCACAGTTTTACCTTGAGGGCATAGGCATATCTGGACTGACCTTCAGACCTTTCGCCAAGGTTAGGTTAGCAAGTAGCTTTGTGAGGTTACATATTGACCTTGGCGACAGCCTGAAGGGTATGAGCAAAAATGCAAGGCGCAAGGCTCTGCGCCACGGGAAGCTATCGGAGACAGCGCAAAGCCGAATAAATCAGGCGGTCAGGCACTACCTAAATCATTAGCAAAAGACGCCTCACGGGAAGCCCCGAAAAAACGGAGCTGTCCCAGCAGTGGGGCGTCTTTTCCTTTTCAACTCCCCGACTTTCCAGGTCAGCACGGGGCTATCCTTGCGGGTAGCCCCTTTTAATTTGAGCTGGAGAGGAGGTGATAGAATGGGCGACAGTCTGGTAAAGGTTACCGACGCCGCTACCGGCGAGCTCAAGCGCTGGGAAACACCAAATGGCAAACCGATAGCGGCAAAGGAGAACGGCAACCTCGTTCTTACCAGGTTGGGCAAGCAGCTGGGCTTCAGGGTTTTCTCTAACTGCGTGCGCAAAGTGAGGTGAGAGTATTTGGAAAAGTGGCAGGAAGAGCTAGACGAAATTCTGGACGAAGCCCTCGCCAAGGAGCTTGGCACTCTGCTCTATCACCACTTCCAGCGGGTTACCGAGCCCAACAACGATGGAGTAACTGCCCTCAATCGCATCTTCGCCCGCCTGAGCCACCTGCCTCTTGAGGAGCTGTTGTGGCTCATATTCTGGCTGGGAGCTGCCTGGCAGAGGGCCGTGGACGAGCAGCAGGAGCTAGGAGCCCTCTAGTGACCCTCTACCACGGCGGGAATTATGTGAGAAACGGCAAGGATGTCGTCAACTGCATAAGGGACTCTAATTTTTCTCCCGGGAAAGGAGGTGAGACAGAGTGAGGACAAGTGAGACTTCAAGGGAGAAGCTGAGGCAGCTCTTTGAGTTTGCCTTCAGGGATGACCTGATGCTCCACTTCCGGACGACCCCCGTGGACAGTGACACCGCCATGGAGCTCGTGGACATCATCGGGCTATACAACAACTTTGACCCCGATAAGATAAAGGACGTCATGCGAGCGTTCCGCGGCCAGGTGTCCGGATACGAGATCGGGCGTGAATACAGCCCGGTGATCTACGTGTGGCTTCCCTACTGGACTCACCAGAGGGAGTATTCTGAGGAAACACACGGCAAGCGCATCCCTGAAGAGGAGCTCGAGGGACTTAGGCACAGTCTCTTCACCTGCTTCAAGCTGGCTCTAGCGGACGAAGCCAGCGAGGTTGCACCATCCAGGCTGCGCTTCTGGTGGGACTGAAACAGGCTGGAAAGGAGGTGAAGCATGGCTCGAATCTTCGTTTACGACGGACGGGAGTTCCCCGACCCGGACCCGAACCTCAGCCCGGACGAGGTCAGGAAGATGATGGCCGACTTCTTCCCCGAGCTGGCCAACGCCGAGGTCAGGGAGCACCAGAGGGGCGAGGACACCCTCTATGAGCTGGTGCGGAGAGTGGGGACAAAAGGATGAAGGCGAGCGACCTGATCAAGGTACTGAGAGAGCTGCCCGAATACCGGCTTCGGCTCATTGAGCTCGCCTGGAAGGTGACCAGAGGTGGCTCCATAGACCCCGGTCTGCTTGCCTTCCACAGCAAGGAGATAGCTGAAGCCATTGCCGAGGCTGAGGCCTACCGGGATGCGACAAGGGAGGCGGTGAGGTGCCTGATGGACCACTTTCAGTCCTAGCCGGGAGGCTGCGCCGCCTCGCCGTGCCCTCGCTTAGCTCGCTCATCGCTCAACTTGAGGGGGCCGAAGAATACCAGGAATTTGCCGCCCTGGTGAGGGAGCTTCTGCCAGAGAGGGAGCTGGACATTCTCGGCATGTCCACTCCTGAAGAGCAGATAGCCGCCTTCGCTCAATTCTTCGAGGACCGTTACTTCCCCCTGGACGACAGCTTCAAGTATGGCGATGTTGAGAGCTACACCGACCTCACCAGGGGGATACCGATTGTCCCGCTGGGTCTCTCCTACGATGACTACCATGAGATCACCTGGGACTGGCGGGAGGGGTATCAGCTCATGACCTATCTCGTGCAGAGTCCCTACGATGACGTCCGTGCCTCCCTGGCCGAGGCGTGCGCGGAGCACGTGCCGGAGGAGCTGCTCAGGCAGGTCCCCGAGGAGGGCTTTTCGCCGGGTGAGCTCCACCGCCTCCTCGACGAAAGTCCCTACCGCGGCTTGGCTCTCTGGGCCGACATAGTATGGGGAAATACCGGTAATGTCTTCCTTGATACAGATCTAGAGCTGCTGTGGCAGGAGGGCTTCCCGCCGTGGGACAGGGAGACCGTGGAAAACCTGACCCGGGAGTGGCGGCAGGCGGAAGTTATCCAAGGAGAAGTCTTTGACTTAGCCGAGTGGCTTGAAGGAGACCCGCCGCCACGGTTTGGGGAACTTTTGAACTTCATGCTGGAAAGGAGGGGACATGATCAGCGTCAGGTGGATCCTCAAGGGCTGTCCCCGCTGTAGGGGTGATCTTTACAGCGAGGATGGCGGCTTCACCTGCCTTCAGTGCGGTCATCACGTGGAGGTGAAACATGAGCCTGACAAAAGAGCCAGGCGCCTACCAGTGGGCGCTGCCAGAAGGGCTTGAGGTGCCGCCGGACGAGCTGAAACTGAGGCTCGACTTCTACCAGGACTCCATCATCCTTTACCTCGTGGATAGACGAGTCATCACCACCAGGATGGTCTCAGCCCGGGATGTTGCCCTGGCACTGCTCAGGGAGGTGCCGCTGAGGTCAGGACTTCTGCCCAGAGGCACCCTGTGGTGGGCCCAGGGAAAGGAGGGGGTTGAGGTTGCCCTGTGGCGGCCGCCGCGGATATGGCCGGCAGCCCTTCAGCTTGAGCCGTTCAAGCCGCCGAGGCGGTTCAGGCTGCCCATGCCCGGGCTCATCTTCGTCTGCTCTCCGGGAAGACCGCCGAGGGTGTACGCAGCGAAGAGGAGGCCGAAAAGTCCCCATGAGACCATTTACCACGCCCCCTTGTTTAACCTCTTCCAAGACGGCAGGACCTGCCCCGGAACGCATCGATTCCCGGCTGATGTCAGCAAGATACCCGATTCCTTCTTCCGGAGCTTCTTCACGGTGGAGGCTGACCACAGGGGGAGGTCAAAGAAATACCCCGACGACCTCCTCAGGCTCTGGGAGGAGCTTGACGGAAAGAAACGGTATCCACTGGGAGACCTGGTGCCCTTTGGGAAGATAGAGGACATCATGAGATGAAGCCGGCAGGTTACCTCATAAACACGAGAGATGGCCTGGCTGGTGAGCCGGGCCTTTTCTATGACTACGTCCTGGCGGGGAACGGGCTCTTCGTCCGGGCACAGAGCTCTCTGCTTGAGGCCACGGTGAACATTGCCCCGGCCGAAGTGAGGGGACTGAGTCCCCTGGAGGAGAGTGTCATATTGCTCAAGGGGAAGATACCACGAAGCCTCTACGAGCTTGCCCTTTCCATTCTCCTTGCCGACCGGTATTGCGAGCGCTACCTGGCGGTCACCTGGGAAGGGGAATACCGGCTCAGAGTGCCGCCACAGGACCGCGACTCCTGCGGGGTGGAATACGAAGTCCTGCCAAACACGGTGCTGGACATCCACAGCCACGGCACGATGGGCGCCTTCTTCAGCACGACGGACGATAGAGACGAGCAGGGGCTGCGCCTGTACATGGTGGTTGGGAGGCTGGACACCCTGCTTCCTGAAGTCGAGATAAGGGTTGGTGTGTACGGCTACTTTGCCCGGGTGAAAAGAGAGGAGGTGTTCACGTGAGAGTCAAGGTGCGCTATGACACGACACTGGGCATCTACGGCCCGGTGGGCACCAGAACAGTGAGGCTGCCCCGATACGTGCAGAGAGGGGAAGTCCGCATCTGGGACTACCTTACCTGGTGGCTGAAGCGCAACGTGTCTCAGATTGCCAAACCGCTGGAGTGGTGGCGGGATGAGTAGCATGTACACCCTGGACAACAGCTTTGCCCGTGGCCACTTCACCGTTACGGTGGTTGGCTGTGGGGGTACCGGGAGCTTCGTCGCCGAGGGGCTGTGCCGTCTGCTGCCGCCCCGAGCTGACCTGCTGCTGGTTGACCACGACCGGGTCGAGGAGAGAAACCTCATACGGCAAAACTTCCGGCGACAGGAGCTAGGGCAGTTCAAGGCCGAAGCTCTGGCCCGAAGGCTGGCCAAAACGTACTCCAGGCCCGTCGGGTACTCAACCCTTCCCATCGCCATGACCGAGGTTAGATATCCCGGCTTAATCGTAGGGTGCGTGGACAACGGTCCGGCCCGGAGGGATATCGCCGAAAGAGTGAGCGGCAGGTCCCTCACCTGGGTTGGCGGCTACAGCGAGGCGGTCCCCAGGGAATGGCAAAGTGGGCCAAGGCTGACCGCCCTCCTCTGGTGGGTGGACGCCGGGAATGGAGAGAACTTCGGCCAAGTCCTGGTCGGCAACTCAACGGGATTTGCCCAAAGGGACGGAGTGGTCCTTGCTTTGCCAATGCCAACTATCCAGAGACCCGACATTCTGGCGCAGGCAAGCCAGAGGAACTGCGCCGAGATGGCTGAGCAGGGACCGACGATAAACCAGGCAATGGCTGTCCTGGTGCTGGAAACTGTCCGCAGGCTTATCGAAGGGACCTGCTCTTGGATACAGCTCTATCTAGACCTGGAGGCAGGGGCGCTTACGTCTGTTCCGGCAACACCAGAAGTGATAGGGGAAATGACCAAGAACATGCAAGCCAAAAACTAATGAAAGGAGGTGAACATGAAGAGGGAACTTGTTTTTCTATGCCTGGGGTGCGGCAAGACAGCTACAGTCAAGGTGGAGCACCTCTACCCCGTCTTAAAAGGCTGGGTTAGAGCCTACTCCCCGCCGGCTGGTTGGTCACTGCTCTACCCACCCCAGAATTACCCGGCACGAACTGGTGTATGCCCAGACTGCCTGGGCAAGGTAACAGAAAGGAGGTGAAGCATGAGCCGGGAGATGAAGATTGTCATCACCCTCAGGGAAAGCAGGGGGTCAATAGGCATACAGTCCCCGGACTGCGACCCCGTGTTCTGCACCTTCGAGGGAGAGCTACAGCAGGCCCTAGAGAGAGTGCCCGAGCTGATGGCAGAGGCACGGCAGAGGTGGGATTCGAACCCGCGATATCCCAGGTGTGAACATCCACTGCCATCGCAGACCACACCAGCACAGCCGACGCAAACAACGCGCCCTCAGCAGCGGCAGACCACAACCGCATCTCAACCAAGAATGTTCTAACCATAAACGGGGTCGACAAGGAGAGGGTGGGAGTGCTGAAGGGAAAGGAGGTGGAAAATATGCAGATGCGGGCGGAAACACTCAGGGAGACCCTCGGGCTCCTGAAGCCGGTAGTGCCCCGCAAACCCATGGTGCCCGTGCTCAAGAACGTCCTCCTCAGCAACGGGAAAGCGGTGGCTACCGACATGGAGACCATGGTCATCCTGGACCTCCCCGAGGCTGACGGTGAGTGCCTCGTTCCTCACCGTGAGGCCCTGGAGCTCCTCAGGTACGTCCCTGGAGATGAGCTGGTCGCCATTGAAGCCAGGGGCAATAGCCTCGAGCTCACCTGGGGCAGCGGCAGTGCCTCTTACGATGCCGCTCAAGTAAAGGACTATCCACCTGTGCCTGAGCTGAAGGCAGCAGCCGAGGCCTCCCTTGATGGAGACAGCTTGGTGGCAGCGCTCAGCTCGATGGTCGGCTACTGCGCCACCGGTGATGACCGCCCGGTGCTCGCCGGTGTGGCTCTCTTTCCCGGGGAGAGAATCGAGGTAGCCGCTGGAGACGGCTTCAGGATGGCCTACCAGCAGCTGCCCATGACCTTCCCCGCCGAGGACAAGGTGGTCGTCCCCAGGGGCACCATCAGGGCCCTAGCTCACCTGTGGGAGAATATTCCCCCGCCACCACCCGTGGCTGGTTCCCTCATTGAGCAGATAACTGCCAGAAGGGAGCTTCAGCTTGCTCTCGGTGATGGAAGGCTGAAAATCGCCTTCGGGCAGGCGACCATCATCGCCCAGCTCATCAAGGGGACACCACCCAATTTTGCCCAGCTCATCCCGGAGGAGGTCTCCCAGGAGGTGCGGTTCTTCGCGCCCGACCTGGAGAGAGCGGTGCGCCGTCTCAAAGACGTAGCCAGGGATGGCTCCGGCATAGTCCGCCTCACCTGGACTGAGGCCAGCCTCACCGCAGTCGCCAAAAGTGACGAGAAGGGTGAGGGCAGGGCGGAGGTGCCGGCTCAAGCCGAGGGCGGTCCTGGCAGGATAGCCTTAAATGTAAGCTACCTTCTGGACTACCTCAAGGGCAGAGAGGGGGTGGTCACCATGGGAGTAAGAGGCGCCCAGGATCCGGTCATCTTAAGTCACGGCTCATCACCCCTGGTGCTAATCATGCCCATGCTCGTCCAGTGGTAGCTGGCGGAGGGGGCACAGGTGCTGACAAACCTGTGCCCCCGGTCGCCCCTTTGTTTATCGGATTGCACGACCCAAGTGATTGCTAAGCATAATCCACGAAGAGAATGTCCAATTGGTGCTCATGAATAAAAGCCTTCTTTGACTGCCTCGGACAGAATCCGGGGATATACAGCCCAATCCTCTATTTTGTAATATGTACGAGCTACTGAAAAGTCTCTGCCAGCAAGGTCAGCCAGAACCTCGATTGGTAATCCCCCCACGTATAATCTTATCGACGACACGGCAAACTTGATAGACCCCTCGTATGTGACTCCATCCACCTCAACCGGTTGCGAAACAAAGTCTTCCTCGACTACGGCCTCGCCGACTATCTGGTTCCCATGCCTAAAAAGGACCACAGACCCGCGAGGAATACTCCCCTGATTGGAGCGCAGAAGATATCTCCCTCCTCTTGCTTTCAAAGCTGTAACCAACCAGCTTCTGAGGTCATCCGCGGTAGCAAACTCCTGCTTAGAATGCGGAAATATCCTTAGAATTGCTTGTGTCATTGCTATCTAACCTCCTTTATCCTTCCTCTCCAAATGCGCAGTTATCTTAACACAATCTGCTGGCTATTGATATTGAACAATCTGCATAAATGGCCCTTAACTTCACGCGTTTTTAACCTAAGCAGTGATTGATGGTACCGTGAAGATACTTCCGTCCCTGCAAACACACCAAAAACGGAGCTTAGAGTCTTCCTGTGCAAGCTCGGTACAGGATTTGTGGAGACAATCGAAGCAAGTGTTTAGGTGTTGCTTGCCCCGAACATCGTCATCCCAGAAGACCACAAAGTATCCGAATTCACACCAACTCTCTCTCAATTTTCTAACATCAGGGTGGTCTCTAACCTTGCGGTCCACTACAGACTGGGCTTCTGGTGACATCATTTTATATTGCCTTATATCCCGAGGAAGGCCAGCAAAACGCTCAAGCTCCACAGTAATTAGGTTCACACGATGGCGTAGCTTCTCTGGCCACTGTCGAGGCGGAGTTCCCCATCTCTTCCGAGCTTCCCCTGCCAAGCTAGGATGCCACACCGTCAAATCATGCCGCGCTCCCCCTTTCCACGAGGTACCGAAGGCTGGAAATTCAGCGTGCACCAGTTCCGTCTTCACACTTGTGGCCCGAACATGAAATAGCACATTTGCCCTTAATCTGCCTAACAACGTGGATTGCACATCGGCCTCTGTGGCAAAACGAAACGCACCGCGCCCACGAAAGTCGTAGGCCAAATCTACTATGGTTCTATCTAATGCTGCCAACAATTGGGGCGGTTCAACCTGTAAGGCTAGCACAACGTTTCCCTCCCGTTCCTGATGATTAACATCGGATTTTCCATTATTTTACGGTGAGAGAAACCTCCTTTCAATCCGCACAGAGGGCGGAGCCCTTTGTAATAGACAACACATCTGGCTATATTGTTAATTTGACAGGCCCTGATGGAAGCTCCAACATTGAAAAGGCAGGGTTCTACTATGAACTTGCTGAGGCGAGACAAATGGGCAAAGCAAGCAAGGCAACACTCGCATCGTATGGATTTCTAGAAGCAGGACGGTGGTCATTAAGCAAGGCGGTGAAAAGCGGAATAACGTTCACTCTCGAGCTGTACCGTGAAGAAAGAGTGGTCTATGCTTTTGAGGTCGCGGATGAAGTCAAGTACATTGGTATATGCAGAGAACAAGATTTCAAGACTCGGATGAGGGCCTATCAGAACCAGGGAGCTCAGAAAAAAGGTGGTAGCACCAACAAGCATGTAGCGACTAGAATTAGGGAGTGTTTAGAGGCAGGCCAGGACGTGAACATACTAGCATTGAAGCCGAACCAGAGCATTAAGTTTCACGACCTCGACATAGATTTGATCGCTGGTTTGGAGAAGCCTCTTATCAATCTTTGCGACCCGGACTGGAATAGAGAACTGAAACGAACGCGTGAAAAGCTTATGCGACGGACTCTTCAAAATCTTACGAACGACCAGTTGCAGTCGCTTAAGAAATTGCTAGAAGAATCGCCTTAAGGCAGTAGTCCCATTTTCCCCTTGTCGGCTCTCCGAACAAAAGGTGCGGCTTGTGGGCCAGCAGCATAATAGAATATTGATGACCTCACACTACCGATGTCCCCAGCAAGAACGTTTGTCATTTGTCACCGCCGTCTTGCCGTGCGAGCTGATCGGTTTCTCGAAAAAGTAATAATTGGGACAACTGCCGCTGCTCTAATCGGGTTATTGAGTCTGAAAGTAGTCATTTGCTTTTTTCATAGAGTTCTGCCCACTCTTAATAGATTTGATGAAGTTGGACAGTATTCCTGCAAGCGTGGCCTCTGCCAGTTTGTGTAATCCTACTCCGGTGGAAACAATGTCTCCAAATTTTCCATATGCTCCTGCGTAGAAGCTCAGTCCATATTTCGTGCCTTTCATATAGTCCTTAATCGCTGATTCTAAATCCTTCTTGGCGCGCCGTGCTTTTGAGGAAGTGGGATTAGGCAAGTTCTTTAGTGATTGAGCAATAGTGGAAAGCCTCTCAAATGACTCCTGCAGGTCTTTATGATAGTTATCTGGTAATGGTGGATTCTCTACCGCTTCAGAAAGTGCTGTCGTGATAGGTAAAATAGCATCGTATAGTGGCTTCGCTTGGTTCAGCCACTCTTCGTCAGTGAGAGATTTGCTAAACAAACCCATTACGCACCTCCTATGTATCCAAGGTCAGGAACATTGTTATAGATGAATCTCAAAGTGTGCCAAAAGTTTTATGTGGCGTAAAGTGTAACGCTTAGGCATAGCCGGGTCAAGTACGAAAGCCTCCGGAAGTTAGTCAATGTGTGCAGCTACGCATTTCGTCAGAAGGTGTAGTGAGTATCACTGACTAGCGGTGAAAGGTGTGACAAGATACGAATCAACTTCCTCTTCGTTAAGAGTTTGCCCGAAGAATTGTTTAAATGCTGCTACCAAACGTTGGGACGGGTCTGATTGGCCTTTCTTGAGAGAATCAATCTCATTATCTAGTGCCCGGGCTAAGTCCTTTATCACGGTTAACTCCGCTTCCAGAAGCGATTTACTGCCCGTTTCAACTGACTCCCTTATCTTCTCCTTTACTGTGTTTACGTCAACTTGTGATAACCTCGGGTTTGCCTTTTTGACCATTAGCAAAAGTTCCTCAGCAAGTGTTGCCGCCATTCGCTTATCAGAATCGATATAAGGAAACCAGTAAAGTACCTTGGATTTGAAGGTATTTACCATATATTCATATGCTCCCACCCTAAGTTCAACCAAGTTCGGCATTGCGCGTACCTCCTCAAGATTCATGTCTTTAGGCTGAGCCTTACCCAGCTAGGGAGTTGCCAGAAAGCGGCTTATCCCTCTCGCACAATTATACCGAAAAGGGCGCTGTTCGTCGAAATAACATGTTTAAGGAATACACATCAAACCATTGCTTTTCTGTTACTCCCGTGCTCGTATAGAAGGTGTTGCTTTCGAACGAAGATTAACTATTGGCTAGAATGTGACAGAGGGAACGACTGTGAACCTGTGGCGGACTCTGACAGCTATTGGCAGGTCAGGCGTTCCTGTTTTCGCTTTGGACGGAAGACATTTGGTTTAGTAAAGATGGAACTCTGAGGAACTAAGCAGTACGGTCAAAGCTTGACCTGTTGACCTCGGCCAGAGCAATAAACACGCGGGGCATGTACTTCGAGCTGAGTTAGACAATGTGAAGAGTCGTCTTGAAGTGTTCCCTGTACAACCTTAGAATTGGGTCAGCTTGGGCTAGCGATCTGTAATGTGCAACTGTTTTCTCCTTATCCACGAAGAAAAGAACCATAGCGCGCTTATAGCCACCGAGCAAAACAGAGAAACTGGCCTTAACAAGAGCATTTCTTATTTGACTTCCCTTAATCCCGTGGTCGAGCTCCAAAGCCACAATGGGCTGGTTCCCTATGAACAGCGCAGCGTCAGGATGCATTGTTGTTCCAAAAAATGCACGACCTCGTAAATGGTTGGGGATCGGGTTGTAACCTTCTGCATACACATACCCTTTTGATTCTGCGCTGGACAAACGAAAGTGGTCACGAAACCAACCATCAAGAACCTGAGCAAATGACTTCCTAACGCGTGTGTCCCAAGCCCCTTGGCTCCCCTGAAGAATGAGATCTCGCTCCATTTCGCACCTGCTTGGAATTGAAAGCGCAAAACTGATGAGCTCTGACTCTGTAAGTTTCACGAATCTATCACCCCAATTCCTGAGTCGCGACGCTGTCTGTTGGCAGGATCGGAGACCGTAGCACCGACATGCGCAATTGACGCGCTTGCACTATATAAAAGGGCGTCCGAAAGGTCAGCCCCCGACCAAGTCGGCACAGTGTCATATTTGAATCTGGATTCAGGGGGTGAAAAGTTCAAAATCGGGCGATTTTGTGCAATGCCACTCGTATGCAGAGCTACTAATATCTCGGCGATGGTGCCGAGCACGATGAAAAATGCCTCCGTTTGCGCAGCTATTTCTTCGAGCCGCCTGACAATCCTAGCCATTCCCTCGGTGTCCATTTTGCGGCAGTCAAGAAGCTGCCTGCCGTACTCTTGCTGCCTCCCCTTCCGTCGCATCCCCAAAGGTGATAGTCAAAAAAGCCAAGCTGGCATCATCTCCGCTGGCTATCGGCGTTTCCTCGTAGCGCCGGCCAGTTACCGCAGGAACCGCGCTTCTCAGTGAAGCACTGCCCTTCTGCGCGGATGGTAGTAGTAGAAGCCGCCAAAAGGAACAATAAGGTCCGAAGCCTGGAAATAGCGCTCTCTGGCCAGCCGGCGTACTCCGGAAAGGCGATACCCAAATCAGCCAGCAGCTCTCAAGGCAATCATCCCAGGGGTTCCGCTCCGTTGCCTGGCCGATGCCAGGGACGTGTAGAAAGGCGTGTCTCGGCATATCAGTGACCACCCGTGAAGTCTTCGCCTAGCTCGTCCCACAGCTCAAGCTGAGCACCAGCCTCAGCAAGCGGCTCGGCCTGCGTCTTTCTCGGGCAGATTGAGATGAAGTCGCACGTGCTGCACCACAGTCCGGGATTAGGCAGGAACTTCTTCGCGTGCCGCACCTCTCTGGCCGTGTTAAGAACAGCCCAGTGCACGCGCCGCATGTCCTCTGGCGAGGTTGTACTGCTCTGTATTGAGGACGAACCCAGATACAGGTAAGAGATTCTGCTCACCGGCCAGGGAAGGCGCCTTGACACGACGAGCGCCTGCACCTCAAGCTGAGTCCAATCCATTTCCTCAGCCACGTTGCCCGTCTTGTAGTCAATTACGTGGAGGCTCCCATCAGGCTGGCGATCCACCCTGTCAACTCGGCACCTCAAGATGAGGCCGGGCGTGATCTCAACTTCAAGGGACTCCTCCATCATGACAGGCTCGACATAGATGTCCTGAGTACTCACAAACGCGCTCAGCTGCATCAGCGCCTTCTGTGCCCAGCGCGCCTCGTCATCTCTGTCTCTAAAGCCAACACGGTACCGCCGCCAGTTGCGGCGGAGCAGTTCCTCAATGGCAGTCGGTGTCCTCAGCTCCACCGGCTTAAGGGACAAAAAGTCCCTCAGGGTAGCGTGCACATGGTTAGCCATCGTGAAATACGGCTTTGGCCTGCCGTATTCCCTGCTAAGGCCATCTATGTAAAGGAACTTGTAGCGCTGGCGGCACTGCTTGAACACGGCGATGCTGGTGGGCGAAAGGTAGAGAGGCGGAACTCTCGGCTTTACCCGCCGGTAGACAGGCACTGTGGTAAACCTTACCTGACCCGGCTGACTGTTCTCCACTTCTTCTCCCTCAGTCAATCATGAACGCCACCTGGCGGGCATTCACCACCGCCTTGTCCTGGTGGCAGTTGTTGAAGAGCACGTGCAGCTGGCGCGTCTTCGAGGCAAGCTCCTTGATCCTCAGCACCCACTCCCGCAGCTCCTCCTCGCTGTACAGGTAGTTGAAACGCTCGGCGACGGTGGCCCCCTTTTTCTCCCACGTCTCCCTGTTTCTGCCGTGGAACCTGATCAGCCCTATGTCGGAAGTGGCTTCAGCCAGTGGCGGCATGCTTGACCTGAATCCCTGGGGCTCATCAACGCAGACATACGGAAGATCATTCTCGCGGAGGAAGTTCAGGGTCCTCTCAACGTTCTTCTCATTCACCCACGAATTATGGCGAAACTCGATGGCTATTCGGTACTGCTGCAGTTTCTCCTTGCAGGAGAGAATGTACTCGCGCTGCTCGTTGCCCGGGTAGAACCACGGCGGAAACTGGAAAAGGACCACGCCCAGCTTGCCGGCGCTCTCCAGGGGCAGCAGGGCACGCTCAAAGCGCCTCCAGAGGTCGTCCGTCAGCTCTTCCGGCAGGTCCCGCGAGTAGATGTTGGCCTTTTGCTTCAAGTCCGAGGGCAGCGCCTCCCTGATATCTTTGGGGAGTGAGGTCAGTGGCGTTGGATGCTGCGTGAAGAGCCGGAATGCCTTAATGTCGAATACGAAGTTGTCGCCTGTTCTATTAACCCACAGGCCGCTTGTCCTCTCATTCGGCAGGGCATAGTAAGTGCTGTCCACCTCGACAACCGGGAACTGGCTGGCATAGTACTGCAAGCGTGCTTCCGCAGAGCGCGCCCAGTCCGGGTAGAACCGACCGCACTCGATCAGAGTTTGGTCGGTCCATGAGCAGGTGCCCACCAGGATTTCACCCATCGGGGTGGCTCCTCCCGGCTTTCTTTGTCCAATTTTAGCACCCTCGCTGTGGCGTAGCCAAGCGGTTAAGCAAAACTTCTCGCTCTTGGCGGGTACATGGCGGCCTGGCGCTCCCTCTCCTTCTTTAGGGGAATGAGCCGCTCAGCCACCACATTGGCAATGCCTTCCTTCTTCTGCAGCACGCCCTCAACCACTATGAGCGGCTCCACCCTCGCCACGTAGCGGTACTTCTGGTACACAGCGGGCTTGAGGACCACATTGAGCAGCCCATCCTCGTCCTCAAGAGTGAGAAAGACATGTCCCTTTGCCGTCCTGGGTGCCTGCCGGCAGATGACATAGCCGGCGGCGCGGACCCTGGTGCCAGGGAAGAGTGACACCACCTCGGAGCTCTTCATCACGCCGTCCCTGGAGATACTGTTTCTTATCACCTGCATGGGGTGAAGCCTTGCCGAGAGGCCCTGCACCTTGTATTCTGCGGCCACCTCTTCAAGCTCTGTCATGCCGGGCAGCGGCACCTGGTACTCCTCAGGCAGGTCAAGCATCATGCTGTGCCGCCCTTGCCGCTCCAGTATGCCCAGCTCCCAGAGGAGCTCGCGCTTAGGCTTGCCAAAGCAGTCCATGGCACCGGCCAGAATCAGGTTCTCGATCGCCTCGCGACTCAGCTCGCTTCTCAGGTAGAAGTCCCTGAGCGAGGTAAACGGGGCCTGGCTGCGGGTCCTTTTCAGCCTCGCCACCGCCGCCTCACCCATCTCCTTTACATAGCGAAAACCGAGGCGCAGCTTGCCGTCCTCCACGGTGCAGAGTTCGTCGCTTTGGTTGATGTCTACCGGGAGAATCTCGACTCCATGGCGCCTGGCATCACCGATGATGACCTCGGGGGTGTAAAAGCCCATCGGCTGGTTGTTGAGCAGCGCGCAGTAGAACTCGGCAGGGTAGTAGTACTTGAGCCAGGCTGACTGATAGGCGAGCAGGGCAAAGCCCGCGGCGTGGCTCTTGCAGAAGCCGTACTCGGCAAACCCCCTCAGCTTCTCGAAGATTTCGCTCGCCGCCCTCTCGCTAACGCCGTTTCTGAGCGCACCCCTAATAAAACGCTCTCTGAGCTCCTCCATTGCCCGGCGGGAGCGCTTTCGGCTCATTGCCCTTCTTAATGAATCAGCCTCTCCGGGAGTGAACCCAGCCACCGCTACGGCAACTTTCAGCACCTGCTCCTGGAACAGGATAACTCCCAGGGTCTCCTCGAGTATCGGCTTCAGCCTGGGCAGCAGGTAAGTGACCTTTTCTTTCCCCTGGCGGCGGCGGATATATGGATGCACCATGTTGCCCTGAAGGGGGCCGGGGCGAATAATGGCTACCTCTATCGTCAGGTCTTCGATCGAGCGCGGCCTGGTCTGAGGCAGGGTCTGCATCTGGGCCCGGCTTTCCACCTGGAAGACGCCCATGGTGTCAGCCCGGCAGATCATGTCGTATACCTTCTCGTCATTGAGAGGGATTTTGTCCAGGTCAATATGGATGCCCAGGCTTTTCTTGATGAGCTCAGCTGCGTCGCGGATAAGCGACAGCATCCGCAGGCCGAGGATATCCACCTTGACCAGCCCGGCATCCTCGACAGAGTCCTTGTCCCACTGGCAGACAACCCTGCCGGGCATAGCGGCCCTTTCAAGCGGCACAATCTCGCTCAGCGGGCAGGACAAGATAACCATGCCTCCAACGTGTATCGAGAGGTGCCGCGGGAAGTCGGCAATCTCCTTGCAGAGGGATATGAAATGCTGCCAGGACTGGGAACTCATGTATCGCCTGAACTGCTCGAGTCCGGCCAGGTCTTTGTCGATGTCCTCGGCACTGTAGCTGCCCACTGCCCTGGCCATCTGGTCGAGGATGTGAGCCGGCATCCCAAGTACCTTCCCCACCTCCCTTATCGCGTTGCGCGCCTGGAAGGTGACAAAGGTGCACACCATGGCGACGTGCTCCTCGCCGTACTTCTGGTAGACGTACTGGATCACCTGCTCGCGGTGATTCGTGGACACGTCTATGTCTATATCCGGGAGTGCCGACATCTCCTCGTTGATGAACCTGCCGACAAACAGCTTGTGGCGGATGGGGTCAACCCTGGTTATGCCCAGGACGTAGGCGACGATGGAGTTGGCCGCTGAGCCTCTCCCCTGGGCCGGTATCCCGTTCTTGTGGCAGTACTCCATTAAGTCCCAGACGATGAGAAAATATCCTGAAAGGCCCAGCTTCCTGATCAGCTCAAGCTCGTATCTCAGCTGGTCTTCTACCTCCGTGGAGATCTCCCCGTAACGCTGCCTAGCTCTCTGCCAGCAGAGCCTGGCAAGATAGCTGTCAGCAGTCTCACCACCGGGGACCGGGAAGTCGGGAAAGCGATAAGACGAGAAGTCAAGGCTCACGTCACACATCTCGGCGATGCGAACAGTGTTTTCCAGCACCTCAGGATGCTGTCCGAAAAGCTCTTGCATCTCGGCTTCAGACTTGAGATAGAACTCGGCGTTCAACCGGCGCAGGTTGGATGACCTGTCAAGGGTGGTTCGGTTCTTGATGCACACCAGGACATCCTGGAGCTGGTGCCCCTCCTTTCTCGCGTAGTGGACATTGTTGGTGGCAACGCACCTGATGCCCAGGGCCTGGGCCAGTTCTATCAGCTCGCGGTAGAGGCAGCCGTCGCCGGGGTAGAGGCTGTTCTGGAGTTCGATGAAGAAGCTGTCACCGAAGATTTCAAGGTAGTTTTTCGCTGCGGCAATTGCCTCGTCCCGTTTGCCTCCAGCAAGCAGAGTCGGGATTTTCCCCCTGCGGCAGCCGGAGAGGCAGACAAGGCCCTCGGAATGCAGGGCCAGAGCAGCCTCACTGAGGAGAGGATTTCCCTTCCTGTGCTCAAGCTGCGCCCTCGTGATCAGCCGGCACAGGTTGGAGTAACCCCGGCTATCCCTGGCAAGCAGTGTGAGGTGATGGCCCCTTTCCAGGGTAACCTCGGCGCCGATGATCGGCTTTATCCCTGCCTTTTTGGCTGACCTGTAGAAGGGGACAGCGCCGTATAGCCCGTCATGGTCGGTGATAGCCAGGGCAGACATTCCCAGCTCTTCTGCCCGGGCTACTAGGTCCTCGGGGTGCGAGGCGCCGTCAAGCAGGGAGAAGTTCGAGTGGCAGTGAAGCTCAACGTAGGGCATGGCCCTTCCCTAATCGTGGATTCGGCTCAGGTACCAGTTACTGGTGCCAATGTCGTGGTAGATATCAAGAACAAATCCCCGGCTTGTCTTTACCCGGAAGTAATGCCTCTCTATCTCCTTGCCCCACCACTGGTCGGTCACCTTCCACTGCTCGTATATGGCGGTTATCTTCTCCCGGGTGCCATCCCTGGAAAGGCTCAGCGGCACTCCGCTGGCATTTGCCCTGACTCTTATTTCTTCGGGTTTCTCTAGGAGCTTCGCCATGTCATCCCTCCTGATCCAGATCGACCAGCCTGAACCTTCTCTCCGGGAGCAAAGGCTGAGGTTCCACTGCGAGCACTTTTTTCATCGGCTGGTAGCCGAATCTCTTCTTCAGATAAGACGCAGCTCTAGCCAGCTCCTGTCTCAGCCCTGCCTGCTTTGACCAGAGGCTAAGCCTTCGGCCGCTCTCAGCCTCCAAGAGAAGAGATAGCTCAAGTCCGGCCACGGGTTCAGGAAAAGTTGTTCCCTCAAGCCATGCTCGCAGCCTGGTGAGAAGGCTCTGCCTTACCGAGGTTGCGTCCTTCAGCGGAAGTCTCTTCTCCTGAGCGAGGCCGGATGGCAGTCTAAGCCTCACTCTTATCTCGCGGCAGACCTTTCTCCTTGCCGTCACCTGAGGGATTAGCTTTTTAAGTATCTGCTCACAGGCTGCGAGCATTTCGAGATAGGTTGTCGCTGGCGGGTCGAGTTCTGCCGTACCGCAGATGGCCTCGGGCTTCTTTCTCGGCACCACCGGGCTCTGGTCTATGCCCCGTGCAAGCTCATACATAATACTGCCTTCTTTCCCAAAATGGGCAGCCATGGCATCAAGTGAGAATCTGGCAAGCTCCCCGATCATCCTGATGCCTAGTAGTCGGAGCCGGTCCTTCGTCCTTTCTGAGCAGGGGAGCATGCTTATTGAAAATGGTGCGACAAACTCCCTTTCCTTACCTGTCTGGACGATTACGGGGGCCTCAGCCCTGGCAGAAAAAGCCGCCAGCCATGAGAAAAACTTGCCGCTACTTATTCCCACAGATGCACTCAGCGTTGTTTCCCTGGATATCCTGCTCCCGATACCATGGGCAAGCTCTTCTTCGTCTCCAACACCAGTGACATCAAGATAAGCACAGCCCAGCTCCGCCGCTTCAACTGCCGGGCTGAAATCGTCGAGGATGGAGAGCACCTCCTCAAACACTTGCTCATACCTAGCTTCGTCGGGCTGTACAAAGATGGCTTCGGGGCACAGAGATGCGGCCTCCCGACAGGACATCCCTCCTTTCACCCCACGGGCCGCTGCCTCAGGTGAGGCATCAAAGACCGCCTTCCCCTGGGAAGCGGAGTCTCCAATGACTATGGGCCGATCGCGTAACTGTGGATTATCCCTTCTCGCGAGCTGGACAGCGAAATTGCGGATAAGAACGCACCCCACCCTCATCTCCGCCTCCTCTAGACCTGCCTGATTACCGCGACGACCTTGCCCTGAATCTCGACGTTGTCTGGGCGCTGGTAAATCGGCTCCATGAACCTGTTCGCCGGCTTGAGGCAGATTCTGCCCGGCTCAAAGTAGATCCTCTTGAGGGTCACCTCCTGCTCGTCCTTCAGCCACACTGCCACCATCTCCCCATTCTCGGCGGTATTCACCTGCTGCATGAGGACGATGTCGCCGTCATCAATCAGGGCGTCAATCATGGAGGTCCCTTTGACTCTTAGTGCGTAGACTCTGTCGAGGCCTCGGGTTAACTCTTCCGGCAGTCGAAGAGTGTCCTCAGGCGTTGTCACCCATGTGTCCGCTGAGGGAACCGGGATAGGTTGACCTGCAGAGATGGTTCCCAGCACTGGCACAGTGACAAAATCAGCGGGGCTCTTCGCCAGCGCGATGCTCCTTGAGATCTCCCGGTCCCGCCGAATATATCCTTTCCGCTCCAGCACCTGAAGGTAATACTGGGCCACCGATGAAGAACTAATACCACAGCCCTTGGCTACGTCCCTGACTGAAGGAGGATAGTCCCTTTCCTGAATAAACCTGGTGATAAAATCGAGAATTTGCTTCTGTTTGGCAGAGAGTTCTTTCATGTTCGGCTCCTCGCACACCCGTTCTATATAGAACAAATGTAATACAATTCCGATGATTTGTCAAGACCTTTGGCCGCCTTTTGGGTAATCGTTGTCCCGCGGTTCGGCATACAGCACCCCCTTCGGTTATGTGCCAAACATACAACCTCGCCCTTGAATTCGCCTTTGCTCACACTCTCACTGCCCGGTAAAATACTAGCTAGGGAGTGTTGCTGTGCACATGGTTGAGATGACTGCGGAAAGGCAGCTACAGGGTGGTGAATGGCTGCATGGACACGGCGACCCGTTCATCCCTTGCTTCCGTTGTGGCCTGTGCTGCATTGGCCATCGGATTCGCCTGAGCCTGGTAGAAGCACGCCGTATCGCCGATGGGTTGGGTATTGCCTGGCGTGAGTTTGAGGATAGGTATGTTGAGCCGCTAGGGCCTGGGGCCGATAGCTTTTTCCTCCGCCAGGATAGGGGAAAATGCGTGTTCCTTGAGCATGAGCTGGGCGGCTACAAGACCACTTGCCTCGTTCATCCTTTTAAGCCCTCATCATGCCGAGAGTGGACGCCAAGCCTGTTTCGGCGTGAGTGCCAAGCAGGGCTAGCCAAGTATTGGGGGCTGACTGTAGCTCCTTCAGGGCAAGTGCAGGGCTCCGAGGAAAAGCTGCGGGATTTCTACTGTTTCTTAAGGTCATTGGTATCAGAGCAGGGTAGCGCTTGAATATGTGGCGTTTACTTAGAGCCGTTACTGCTTACTCGGCTGAAGGTAGTTGCCCGCGTCTGGAGCCCACTGCAAGTAACAAAACCGAGAATCGTGCAATGGTCTCCTTACGTCGCACCCGGCGCTATCTTGTTAATCTGCATTGGGCACGGCCGCAGTTCGCCTTGCCTAAAGCCAAGCTCTGTTATATAATGAGCCATCTCGGCGAGGGAATGGATGAAGTTTATGACTCTTTGCCAAGATGGATCTGGTTTCACTTCAATGGAACACACGCCGAGAATTCGTGTTTCGGCGCAGGATGTCTTGTTTGACGAGGAGGTGCAACAGCTATGAACAATAAAGTTGGGTTACAATACGACACGAACTTTGCTGGAGGAGACCCGTTTTGGTACATCGATACTTGCTCCAGCGAAGTTGGTTTTGAAATTGTTTACAGACCTGAAGAGATTCGGGCAAATGACAGGGTGATGGAGCAACTGAAGAAGGCATTTATGCAACCATTTGGGCTGCCTAGCAATCAGTATCGCTTTGAGCCTACTTTTTGGAGAATCTATTGGGATCGAGGTGACTTGCCCCTATCTCTGCTTAGGCAATGCGAGAAGGCTATGGATGGAGTGGCAAGTGCGAACGGGATTTTGGTGAAACAAAACGGGACTGCTATCCAGATCCGGCCGCTAGACTACCTGCGCGAAGAGATAAAAAAACAATAGAGAACGGTGTACATCATAGACTCACCTCGGAGGCGGTTGCGCTCTATTTTCATCTCACGCCCACCGAAAGATCATTAGCTCGAAAGAGGCCAACAAATGGGGCACCATGCAGACTACGGGCGGGAATTAATTGGTAAGGCAGCAAGAGGATGTTTTGCTGCCGACCGCGAAGCTACGAAAGTAGCATGTTATGGAGTACATCGGCCTTCATCGACGGAGTCATCAAGAGCGAGTGTGTTGTCGAGATCGAGTCGCGCGCGGATAGGCAGGTGCGTGGTGCACTGGCAGATCTTCTTTCACACCCATATCCAAAGAAGTTGCTCATTCTCATACCGCCTCATAGGAAGAGCCCTGAGAGGACCAAGGAGCAATGCGAGGGTATTCTGAATAAACTCAAGCATCCCAATGACCAAGTGATGAGTGTCCTCCTGAAAGGAACTGGAGATAATCCTACGCCTAGAAAGGCCGAACAATCGCTCAGGGTAGCCCTTTCCACCCCAGGTATTCCTCAAATATTGTAGACCAATAGCGATGTGGGTGGGCTAATCAATCGTCAGGAATGTTCAACACATCTTTTGGGGCTATTGTCTTGTTGCGAACCATTGCACTTTCTAAGCTTTGGTGGAATCCAATTGCTTATTGTTCAGCTTTTCTCTGAGACCACAGAATGGAGATTGTTCATAGGCGAAGCAAGCTACGGCTCTACATTGACTTTAATCCACCCACTGCCCCGAAACGCGTTTTCAAATTCTTGTTCGAAACGAAGCCAATATTCACCCGGGACAAGCTCTGGGGTTGTCTCTATGGTAATTGTCGAGCGATAGATGGTATTCGGATATGCCATGAATTTGGACGGTTCTATGCTAACCGTCAAACCCTCGGGCATAGGTAATTTATCTTCGGCGTACTCTTCAGCCACTCTATAGATTGCATAGACGACCTCTCCGGGACCGTCTTTTCGAGCTTCCAGGGTAACGTCGAGTAATTTCGTCTCACCGGCTTTAAGCTCAACAGAGTCGTCATAGCGAAGGAATGCGTCATCAAAATGCGAACGGCCTGGTATCGGCGATATTGTTCCCTCTGGACTACACATCAATATGATAACTGCAGTGTCTCTTTGCTCGCCCAGTCTCGCTACTGCTTCAATAGAGTTAACCCCCTCGATTAACTGGACCTGAGTAGAGAAGCTGCCGTCTTCAGACACCTCTACATCACTGCCGTTTACCGTTACCGTGGCCTCAGGGTTAGACACAGTGCCACTCACTCTCAGTGGAATCTTAGTATGGTCAGTACCGATCTCGGGTCGCGGCATCTCGAGATAAACGGCCAATGCAGGATTAAAGGCAACAGTGATAGTCTTGCTGATGTCTTTATCACCGAGCGTTGCAACTACTTCAATGGTATTGGGCCCCGTCATCAGTTGGACCCAGCTGGAGAAGCTGCCATCTTGGGCTACCCTCGCTGCAATACCGTTTACTGTTACCATGGCTCGATGGTCAGAGACCCTACCTCTTACCTTTATCACATTAACATCAAGTTCCGACCCATCTTCAGGTGAGTCTATGCTTAAAGACAGAGACTGCACTACACAGCCGGCAAGTACTGTGCATAATAGAAGAATAACGGCTAATATGCCCAAAATCCTTCTCAGTAAAGTCATAGAATCCCCCTCACTAACGCACAGACCGGGCGACCTTTACCAGTTCTTGTTCCGGAATCCTATTACATGCTCACAGTACCAATTCAGACTCTCCTGGCTCACCTGGGTCAGGACGCCAATTCCACCAAAGCGCATTATGATCAGCACCGCTTTTGTCCAAGAAACCCGTTGCTACTTACCTGTCCCGGTCCTCTAGCGACTGATTGGGTTCCTAAGCTGTCTTCCTGCGTCTTCGCCACCAGAACCAGTATACCAGGCCACCAATAACTACCCACACCGGGCTGAAGATGCCCACCCAGATGAAAATGTCGGCCAGCGCATGACTAAAGGTGACCAGACCATTCCAGGCGCTGCTGGCAACACTACCCGCACTCCAGCCGGGCAGGACGGTGATATAGTCCTTTCTGGTCTCGGTATCAGTGTTACCCTTATCGTCTGTCACCTTGAGGGTCACCGTATAGCTTCCAGGAGCTTTATACGCATGGGCTGGACTGTTCGCGGTGCTTGTCTCACCATCGCCGAAATCCCACTCATAGCTATATGGCGCAAACCCACCAGCAACCCGGCTGTCGAACCACACCTCCTCCCCCTCCTTCACCCTCGCTTTGCTGGCAGTGAAGTTGACATCGAGCTTGGCCTGCTCCAAGCGCACCTCGATAAGTGAAGTCTCGGAGGTCCGCTCCAGATACTGCATGCGGCCCTTGGTCTGCTCAATTTCGCCTCTCACTTTGGAGAGCTCTCGCTGGACTGCCAGGACATCTTCCACCTTCTCCGCCTTCTCCATTATCCGCAGCAGCTGTTCTTCGGTGGCCTCGAGGTTTTTCAGCTTGGCGCTCAGGTCCACGTATTCCTCGGTCACATCCTTGGCTGACGTGCTTTCAGAAGTTACCTCAATTGCCAGTTCGCGCAGCGCCCTCAGGGCATCATCGAAATACCTGGCCACCACACGAATGGTGATGGTACCGGCGAGTCTTTCCCCTTCCTTCCACTGTTTGGAAGAAACTACGTATCCATCGAAGCTCTCGGCCAGCTCAGCAATTCGCTCCAGGGTCTGAGGGACGTCATTTACCACCAGCTGTATGTTCCCCGTGCGCACAATCATGCGCTCGGCAGCCCAGGTTTCGCCAACCTCAGCCCCGGTTACGACTATCTCCTCTCCTCTTGCTGGTGCTGGTTTCGGGGTCGGAGCAGGAGCTGGTGCTGGCATCGGCGCTGGCGCAGGAGCAGGCACGGGAGTTGGCGCTGGTGCTGGCCGCGGGACTGGTGCTTGTTTAGCGCAGGCAACAGGCACCAAGACCAAAAGTACTGCTACCAAAACTATTATCAGCTTCTTCATTTACTGACCTCCCTGAAATTTGCTCTCAACTACTCGAGTGGCACTTGGAACTCCCAGAGGCCTTCCCAGTCGCCGAGCCTCGTTATGGTAAAGGTCAGCTTCCTGGCGTCGCCGGGGACCGGGTCGAGTCTGGCAGGGGCATAGCCCCAACGCAATTGAAGGCCGTCCTCGAGCGGCCGCATACCGGCAACGCCAGCGTCCTTCGTGACGCCATCGACGGTATAGTGGGCATACGCGGCAAGCATCCATTGAGGCGGCGGCAGGAGGGGACCCTGGGGCAGGGTGTAGCTGGGCGAAGTGACGAGAGCCCTGAACCTGACACCCTCCACGCTGAGTTCCACTCGCTCAAGGGTTATGGTCACGTCAATCGCTAGCTCTTCCCGCTTCCAGGTGAAAGGCAGGCCCGTTGCTGTTTGGGACTGGTTCACCTCGATGGTCTTCTCCATAGCTCCCTGGGGGTACTGGATGAGGATCCTCGCCTCGGTGCCGGTAATCGAGTAGCCCTCTTCCGCCTCAGCAGCTTTTCTCACCGTATGTTTGACCTCGACCTCGTACCAGCCAGGGTTTACCTGCTGGCCGCCTTCATCACGCTGGTCCCAAATAAAGGTGTAACTTGCCGACTCGCCCGGCTCGAGCTTAAGCTCCTCAGCGCCGGGAGGGAACGACCGGACGATATCTTCCTCGTAAGGCCCGGGCAGCGAGGGCATGAGTATCCTGATTCGTGGAGGATAAGGGCTTACCACGACCGCTTCCGAAGCCACGTTGGTAAATCTAAAATCAATCTCTACCTCTTCCCCCGGGAGATAGACGGTTCGGGCGGGAGACGCGCTAAGCTCTACAAGCCTGGGCGGCGGCCCGGGAGCCGGCGTTGGCGTCGGAGCAGGAGCTGGAGCAGGTGCTGGCGCAGGTGCTGGTGCCGGCCTTGGCACAGGTGCTGGCATCGGAGGCGGGGCTTGAGCGAATCCGCCCATATACCAGACCACTCCCACAATTGCCAGGACAATGACCACAGCTGAAGTCACCGCAGCGCGCCAGGCGGCGCTCCGCGGGACCAGACGTCTTAAGTCCTCCCAGAACCAGTTCCGTTTTTCCCCAACTTCAGCCGCGCCTTCACTTAACTGCCGGAGCAGTCTCTCTTTGAGCTGTGCTTTGAAAGATGGTGATGGGACGGCCCGAAGCTGCGCCATCTTTTGGGCAAAATCTAGCACCGTCCCAAAGTCAGGCTCTACTTCGGCACCGACCTTGACTTCCTCACCAGCCAGCATCCTGTCCAGATATTTTGAAAACTCCCTTTCCATGTTGACTTCCTCACCCATTCTGCCACTCCCTGAAGCAGTCTCTCAGCTTGCGAACCGCCCGGTAGAGTATCGTTCCCACGTTGGATTCGGAGATATTGAGCATTCCGGCAATCTGGCGGTTGGTAAGCTCAGCCCCAAACTTGAGCGAGATAATTTCCTGTTCCTGCTGGGCAAGTCGTGCTAGGCATGCTTGTAGCCTATAAAGCTCTTCCTTTCTGACGGTTTCCTCCTCGGCTATCCCTTCGGATGATGCCCCGGCTACCTGCTCTAGAGAAACCGCCTTCCTTTTCGCGCCCACCCGGTAATAGTCAATGACGGTATGCCTGGCGATAGACATAATCCATGTCGAGAATGAGGCCCTATCTGAGCGATAGTTGCTGAAACCCTTTAGCGCTTTTACGAACACTTCCGATGTGAGATCCTCGGCCAGCTGGATATTGTTTACCCTGTAACTTATGTAGCGGAAGACCTTTGGAAAATGCTGCTCGTAGAGTTCCGCAAAAGCCTCCCTTGCCCTCTCACGAGTATATGCTCTTGGGCTGTCTTCTGGCTGTCTCACAGCACTCCTCGAGGTTGCTTCTATTCATATGTACGCTGAAATGAAGAAAGTATCACAGCTATCTTACACAAAATATAAACGAATTCTACCTAAAAAGTTAGCCCGGGTAAAAATTGGGGGCACCTCTTCGGAGGGATATGTTCGGCCTATTTTTAGACTGTGACTAGGCAAAATAGGCAATTGTTACCGGTAACACCAAATGGACTCTCGTGTAGGGAACGCAGACAACACATCCAGCGCAAGTTGGTAATTAGCCGCAGGGGTGGATTCCTTTTTCACGTATGGGATGAAGCTCATGACCTGGCACGTCTTAGCTTCGCCTCTATACGAGCGAGAAGCACCCGCTGGTGAAACGGTTTTCTTATATAATCGTCTGCTCCAAGACCGAGGCTCTGTCCTACTGCAGTTGGTTCAAGCACTCCGGTGAGCATGATCACGGGAACGTCAGACTTCTCCCTTATGCGCACTAGAACTTGATAGCCATCGAGGTCAGGCATCCTGATATCAAGCAGAACCAGGTCTGGCATGCGCTCCGTTAGCTGGGCAAGGGCTGAGTTGCCGTCAGCAGCCAAGGTAACAGCATACCCTTCTGGCTCCAAGGTCCTCTTAACCAACTCTAGCACGTGTTGCTCATCATCCACCACCAGGATATGCGCTTTCTTCTCCATGCTTACCTCCCCCTGCCAATTAATCAGCATGAATGAGCAGCATCATGCGTATTCTGCTCACCATGGCACAATATGCGGTTTATTTCCTCCTGTAGTTGCTCAATATTAAAGGGCTTGGTGATATAAGGGGATTTGGTCCGGGAAAGGAAATCCCTGGTGTCGGTTCCTAAAGCATCGCCAGTGATAAAAACTATTCTCCGTGCCAAAGACTTGTCCATCTGCTCAAGGTGCTGATACAACTCAAAGCCGCTCATACCAGGCAGCTTGATATCAAGCAGGATAAGGCTGTACCTTTCACGCTCAATCAGCTTCAGGGCGGTTTCGCCATTATCTATTGTTTTCACTTCATATCCTTCGCCCGTGAGCACCCGGCTCAAGAACTGGGTAATCGCCGGTTCATCGTCTACCACCAGTATCTTGGCCTTGACAGGAGGCCTGGCTTCCTCGGCAGCCATCTCTGCGGGCTTCGCCTCTTTCTCCTCGGCTACCACGGGAAGTTCCACAATGAAGGTGGCTCCCTTGCCTGGCTCGCTTTCGGCGTATATCCGGCCGCCATGGCCCGTTATGATCCCGTGGCAGATGCTCAAGCCCAATCCCGTACCCTTGCCTGCTTTCCTAGTACTGAAGAAAGGCTCAAATATTCTCTCCAGATTCTCCTTAGGAATTCCCGGACCATCATCCTGAAATGAAATGCGGATAGCGCCATCTATCGTTTCGGTCTTAATCAGCAGGTTGCCTCTGCCGTGGGCGCTGGTCATCTCGGTTTCAGCATTGATAATCAAATTGAGGAAGACCTGCTGCAGCTGACCGCCGTCAGCTACCGTCTCGGGCAGCTCCGGGTCAAGCTCGGTGGTAACCTTTATATTACCTGTCCTCAGCTCGTAGGCCCGCAGCTCAAGTGTGGCCTTGATTAGCTCATTAATATTGAGCCGGCTCCGTTCTGGCTGGTACTGGCGGGCAAAGGTCAGTAGTCTCCTCACGATATCAGTTACCCGCTGGGCACTCTCGCTGATAACCCTGAGATCTTTCATGACGTCTTCAGGCAGCTTTCTGGCCATAAGTAGCTGCACGAAACCGACTAAGGCGGTCAGGGGATTGTTTATCTCGTGAGCGATGCCGGCTGCCATCTGGCCAACCGTGGCCAGCCGACTAGCGAGGTGGGCTCTGCGCTCAAGCTCTCGTCTCTCTGCCTCGGCCCGCTTGCGCTCGGTTATGTCCCTGATGTAGGCGACGTTGGCCTTCTTACCCTTGTATGTTGTGTAGGCACTGGTAAGCTCGATAGGGACTTCGGTCGCATCCTTCCTCATAATGCTCATCTCATACAGACCGGGCAGGGCTTCCCCGGACATCTTCCTGCGGTGTCTCTCTAGAGAAGCGGCTCGGTCTTGGGGGCTAACAAGATCAAAGAAGGGCTTGCCCAGTAGTTCGTCTCGGGAATAGCCGGTAATACGCAGCCACTCGTCGCTGACAAACGTCTGGATGCCTTCACCCTGTTCGGTGTCCTGCAACATGACAACCGCCTCGCCCACCTGGGCGCCGAGTTGCACAAGGGCGCGATACCTCTCCTCTGACTCGCTCAGTGCCTCTTCTGCCCACTTGCGCTTGTTGATAATGAGTTGGGCAAAGATACTGAAAACAACTAGGAGGGATACCACCAACGAACGTTCCCAGATGACGTGGGGTTCTGCCAGAGGGAATGCTGCTTTAATAAACGTGCCCTCATGAAATAAGAAGATATGCATGACCGAATCAAGCACCCAGTAGAGTGCTGCCAGTCCGATTCCGGCCAATACCCCTTTGCCTACCGCGCTTATTATCCTTTTGCGACGTGTGCTCTTAACCTTCATCCCCCACTCAACACCTGCCGCTTCTATCTAAGTAATTCGTTGGCCTACTTCTAGCTGTTGATTATGAACTGCTCTTTGGTTCTATTTACATCCCTCATGTGGCGGACTCCACAAAACGACCAGCAATTTCACTGCTCGCTGAATTACCAGCGGTGCAGGTCTACTTACACTGCCTATGTAACACCATACTACTTGCTATGGTCATCGTCAACAACCTTAGGGCCGGGTAGCAAGCGGAGAAACAGATTGTTTCGGTTCCCTTTATCGGTTTAGTAGATTTACCGTCCACTGGTGGGGGCAGTTTCGGAAGGTTTTCCATGACCCTTCTGGTTTTTCCGGGAAGCTGGGGCATGGTATGCTTTACTTGCGGGCTTGGTTATCACGGTGTATTCAGTATGGGATAAAGTGGGTATCAGCTATGTTAGTCCCTTTTTGTATATGTACTGCTTAGTGCTAGGTAGGGCTCTGTTTCTTGTACCATATGTACGTCGGGTTCACGGCATTAAGGCAATAGGCACCGAAATGAAAAGAGAAGACTGGCAGCATTATCATGTCTGGTCTTCTGATGTTCATTGCCTATGGCTTAATTTTGTTTGCGCTGCAATTTTCTAGGGTCAGTTACATTACACCAGCACCGGGGGTGGGGACAGTCATCGGACTTTTCTTCGGCACCTTGATGCTTGGGGAACCCTTCGGTAAAGGTCGTGCTCTCGGTTCTTGCCTGATCGTATTCGGCCTGGTACTTATCCGACTCGCCCCTCAATGTTCAATAAAAATTTTCAATCAATCACTTTGTCGCGCATCTCGTTTGAAGGTCTAGGGAGGTTATCTCGCTGCAGCGCACCGTGCCCAGCTGAACATTCTGCGTGACTGTCCAGTCCATTCCACTGTTCTGTCGACCATAACTAACCGCCCCTTTAATGACTTACCGTCCTTTACTTGTCCATTGAAATTATCCATCATTTTCTGCTCAGCATCTGCTCTCCACCAATGACCATTCAAATAATCGTCCTCGTCGTAGCCCATTCCCTCACCAGCTTAACGTTGCCTGCCTCTGCCCGAGCACTGAGCGGAGTTGCCGGGATTTCCTTGCTGCCGGTGGTCCGTACTCCGTAGAAAGCGAACTTGCTCAGTATGTGGGGGCGGTAGTGGTCAATCCTGTTTACCCCGCTGTGCATGACGGAGAGGGAAGTGTGTCGGCGGATTAATTCGGCACTGCGGTACATTTCGGGGCGCAAGCGGAATGCATACTCGTACAGGGAGTTTAAGTGACATCGGCGGAGGGTTGCATTAAAGCATAGTTGAGCGCTCAAGCTAAGTACTTTTCGGTGGGTAGTGACTTAGATAATGCGATGTTATAAAATACGACCATCTGGCTGAGGTGAGTATGAATTAGCAGATGGTATAATCTGTGTGAGATTGCAAATATTGGTAAGCAGGGGTAGTGGGAAATGGCTTTAAGGGGAGACAAAGAACAAGCAGAGCATGATCGAGTTGTAATGGAATCTGCATCCACCTTCAAGAAAGAGGGCATGGAAGCGTACGTAAATCCTGGGACTGAGAAGAATTATTCGGCGAAAGGTCTCTATCCTGATGTTATCGTCAAAAAACCGGATGGATCGATTATCATCGAGGAGATTGAGACTGAAAGTTCCGTAACACAGGACGAGTGTGATACCCAGTGGAAACCTTATCTCGGGTTGGGGTACAAATTCAATTTGATTGTGCCGGCAAGTCGTGTAGACGTAGCCCGACGATTTATCAGAGGACTAGATATTAACTTGCAAACATATACCATTATCGGCAACGAAGTTCGATTCTTTACGTAACACGTGGTAAAGGGCAGATAGGAGGAGGCTACGGTGCCGGAAGCAGATAGGATTATAGTGATTCCAGATCAGCTTAGCAAAGCAAGGGAGAGCCTTGGGCTAGGGCGCAAGGAAGTTGCCGAGACTCTAAGAATTGACGAGAAAAAACTGGAAGAGTGGGAGAGGGGTGTTTCCGAACCACCGTTGGAAGCATTATGGGATTTGGCAGAGTTATATCAGCGGAGTACAGACTACTTCTTGAGAACACTACCTGCACTACCTGAACGTCTCAATTTTAGGTTAAAACATCACCGGGTGCTAAAGGATTTGCCTCATGCGGTTCGGAAAGTTATTGTACGTTTTGAGGAACTCTGCCGGGCCGAGTTTGAACTAGAAGAAGCGCTTCAGAGAAAACGTGAGATTCTCATCAAAAGGTCCTCTTGTGAGTGTGCTCCCGAGGAGCTTGCAGAAAGAGAAAGAAGGAGACTTGGCCTAGGAGAAAATCCTATTAGAGATGTTCGCAATCTCATTGCAAGCCAAGGAGTAAGGGTCTTCGTACTTCCTATACCGGATGTCTCCCCGATAGAGCTTTCCGGTATATCTTGGTGGCACGAAGAATACGGTCCCTGCATGCTAATCAATGGGCGCAACAATGCTGGCCGTCGCTCCTTTACCATAGCACACGAGTATGTTCACCTTCTCTGCAATGATTCCCCTACAGCCTGTGCGTACATGTTGGAAATTCCTGAGGAACGCTTTGCCAACCGTTTTGCTACCGTCTTTCTCATGCCAGCCCGCGCTATGAGGGACCTCTTCCTAAAAATCATCGGGCCACCTGGTTCATTGCCTACTGACCAAGCTCTGGGCAGGCTTGCCAGGCACTTCGGGGTGAGTCTGGAGGCAGCGGGAAGAAGACTAGAAGAACTAGGCCTAATTCCTGAGGGAACTACAGACTCGCGTATTGCTGACTGGGAAAAAAGGCCGACCCGTTTTCGGGCTCCTCGGGGTCCCAAATGGCGTCGGCAGCTCGGCGAAGATTTTGTCTCATTAGCTCTGAGCGCTTATTCAGCCGGACATTTATCCGCAAGCAAATTGGCTCGCTACTTCGGATTGGATTTGAGGGACGTATTGGAAGTGGTGCGGCAGGCTAGGAGTGCTCGCTCAGAGTAAGTAAAACCATCCGAATGAAGATGTTATCGGGTTCGCCTCCTCCATGTTATGTATTTGATTCTTCCTCTCTAATTGAAATAGAGCGAAGACCAAATGGGAGAGGTCTCCGAGATATGCCAGAGCGCCCCGGAAAATGGCTGGTCGTTCCTTACAAGGTAGCGAAGCAGGTTAACAGCTCTGGTGCCCCAGCTGAGACGAAGAATTGGCTGAACAGTGGTAAACCCACCGACTTTGTGACAAATGATGAACGTAGGATGTTTATGAGGCTACGTGTGCAAGAGAAACTTCTAGAAGACCCCGACATTCAAGGCATCGTTCTTGCTTACTATCGAAACGGAACCTATGTGGTGGATGAAGGGCGAGCTAGAAAAGTAGCAGAGTCCCTTGGGATTCGATGTATTAGTGGTACCGATTTCTTGCTAGAAGTGCAACCACATCTCCTCTAGAAAACCCCGTCTAGGCCACCAGTTTTAGTTAATTCTCGTTTAGTGCGCTTCTCTCCTAATACGGCCAAGATTCCTGGAGATTCAGCCAGAAGCTGTCGCATTTCCGGCACTTTTGGGGTTCCAATAAATCGTGGTTGAGACACTCTGCCAATTTGTCCACTATTTCTTGGCATGCCTATTGACAAATCACTGGAAGACATAGACAATTAGCTTACAAAAATTGAACGTGAAGGGAGCGTAAAATGAAAGCCCCATATTCTAGATATCTCAAATTGTTACTCATCCTCCAATTGGTATTAGCGTTATTCCCGCTGGGCTGTGGCACTGTGTCAATTGACCTATATACGAAAGTGAAACCAACTGGAGATGTCAGGCAGCAGGTGCAAATCAGTGGGACGGGGATGATGGGCAACCTTGTTGTCAGCTCAGACATAATTCAAGAGTTCAAAAAGGATGGTTGGGAAGTTACCACTAGCCATTCTGAAGGCTCTGCTTCTCTTATCGCTACGAAGGATTTTGAAGAAGGGGAGGAAATTGCAATCCCCGGTTTCGGTGAAGATAGTTCAGAAATAAGTTTTCAAGATGCGGTGTTTTATGAGAAAGATAGATTGGTGTATAAAGAATATTACTTCGAAGTGACAATTCCTGGAACTGCTATAGGCCTTGAGGAACAAGATGAATTTGCTGAACTCGGCAAGGCGATGATGAAATCCGTGTTCAATATGTCTTGGACGCTCGATCTGCCGGGACGGATTGTTGAAACCAATGCAGACGTTCACGATGATGAATCTGCAACCTGGTATTTTGATGTTGAATCAGTGGAAACAGGCCGCTACATGATGGTTCACACTAGATATATTAATTGGGTTGCGATAGGCATCATTGCGGGGGTCATACTAATAGGAGTTGTATTGTTTCTTGTGATTAGAAGAAGGGCTGCCGCTTGAAATTGCAGGCGTAAGCAACAGCTGAAGTCTTAAAGCAGACTGAATGCTTGAGGTGTCACCACCCTCTGTGTTGAAAGGGGGGCCTTTCCAATGGATCCATTGCCAAAATAGTAAATTGGTTTGCTACTGCCTCCAAAGAAGAAATCGGTTATAGCCTTATATTGCTAGGAGGTATCATTGGTATCACAGGCATTACGATAAGGGTAAAGTTTATCTCTTTCGCTTTGGGAGGCCTCTTGTTTGTTGTGGGATTATTTCTTGCTTTTGTCAACTCCTGAGTGGACGAGGAATGAAAAGCAAAATAAACCATAAGGACTTCTTAACCGTCTGGCTCGCCCTGTCCTACAGTACCTCAGGCTGTGAGGACTTTCCAAACAGGCCTGAACTACTGTGCAACTCCCGAATGAGGTCATCAGATGACTTGTGTCCCTCGTGGACTGCCTTCCACTGTTCATAAAGCTGCAAAGAAGTAATCATTAGAACTCCGGTGTTACCGAGTAGTCTCACAACCTCTGGGCTAAAGCCTGCGTTGTTTCTTTCCTTCGGATCGAGGTGATACTGGCTGTTGGCAACTATTATAAGTCTGTCATTCTCTTCGGGAGTCCCTGCCCGCTCGCTCAGATACTGCCGGGCTTGCGCGATTTTATTACTATCTTTGCGAATGATATCTTTTGTCCCCGTGACCTCGATCGCAAACCCAATATTCAGTCCGGGATGCTTCGCTTTCAGGTCGATATTGGCACCACGTGGTTGTGGCTGAACCTCAAGGCCTAACTCGTCGAGTAGCAGAGTAACACTAGTCACCAACTCATCCCCTGTTCCATAAAGAACGTAAGCTAACTTGTCATATTTCGCCTTTTCTTCTGACAGCTTGCTAATTTGCTCTTCTAAAACTTTAGCGCGTGGCACTAAGTAATTGCTGACCCAATCGGGAACGTCGCCTATAGCCAGGTAGCGCTGTGAACGGTCATAATAGCGACGTGCAACGGCTAACATTCGTGACATCATCAAGTAATACTCGCTCTCATGAAATGTGGGTGGTGGAAGAATAACCAGACTTCCTTTTCCTACTTGGCATTCTAACCCAACCACGATTTCAGTATCATCGACCACGGCCAATTTGTTGCTTGAAGTGGGTGGGAACTCAGTCACTATTTGATAGTACTTAAATGCATGATTGAGATATTCTTGAATTACTTGTGCACGGCCAGCTCCTGTAGGTTTGATATTTTCGCCCTCGTTGTCTTGAAGCTGAACTCCGAATTTCTCTAACCATTCGTAGGCTGACATTCCTCTCTCGTCAAGCCTCTTCGAAATAAAGTTTCTCGAATGGGGCAGGCAAATGACGGAATGGCCATGTTCGAGGGCCAGTGCTGAATCTCGAAGTAATTTAGGAAGGTTAGCATAGTAGCCTATCGTGTGGTAGGGGCCCTCACAAATATGAACAATGGAGACATCGTAGTCAAACACACTAAAATTGAAATCTTCTCTGTTCAGGTCGTCTGTGTCCACGTGTACGTCATACGGGGGATGATAGGGTGGATTACCAAATTTTTGCATCCTGTCTATAGTGGCTGAAAGGATTAGAACTCGCATGTCTTGCCCCCGACTTAATTATAGCAAATATGTGGAATCCAACAGAAAGCCAACAAACTATCGCATTTCTCGTGCTCTAAGGTTGGAGTAAATTGTTCGTGTCGTACCTGTTATCGCGCAATGATTGGGTAATCGCCTAAGTGACCTTCATAGCTGCAGATGCTCTTGATTTGTGTCACCTTGTGGTGCTACTCATTCTCATACTCATATAGTATAATGCGATTAACATAAGACAATTTCGGGGTCAAGATGAATCCGGGTGAACTTAGTGTATTTGCTGCTTATTTGAAAAGTATTCAAACGACTCTGGCAGCGGGTTATGCTAGCGAGGGCTCCCATTATCCGTCGTTGAAAGTACTGCTCGAGTCTTTGGGCGAAGGGATATCCGCAACCAGCTTGCCGAGTCGTATCGAGTGCGGCGCACCTGATTTTGTTATTACTAAGGATAGCACCACGGTTGGCTACTTGGAGGCCAAGGATGTCGGTAAGCCTCTTGACGAGATTGAGCAAGGAAAGGGGTCAGACGGAGAAAGATTTCAACGCTACTTGTCTTCCCTGCCCAACTTGGTCCTCACTAACTACCTGGAGTTTCGGTGGTACGTCAATGGAGCGTATCGTCTTTCGGCAACTCTAGGTAGATTGACCAAGGAAGGCAAAATTAAGCGTGACAAAGATGGGGAGAAGGCTGTTGGTGAGCTGTTGGGCGAATTTCTTGCACACAGGGCTGAGGGAATAGGCACGCCCAAGGAGCTTGCGCTGCGCATGGCACGCCTAGCTCAGATGATTCGCAGCTTCATCGTTGCCGCTTTCCAGAAAGAGCCAGAGAGCGAGAGTCTGCACGTGCAGCTGTCTGCCTTCCGTGACAACCTTATCCCCGACCTCTCGGTGGAGCAGTTCGCCGATATGTATGCTCAGACTATCGCCTACGGGTATTTTGCTGCACGCTGCGCTTCCGACGGTGGTACATCCTTCACCCGCCAGAGCGCTGCCTACTTGGTGCGTAAAACTAATCCCTTTTTGCGGAAACTGTTCTATCATATCGCATTCGAATTAGATGATCGCATTGCCTGGCTGGTTGATGACTTGGTGCAGCTCCTTGCCAAAGCTGATATGGAGGCAATCCGCAAAGATTTTGGCAAGCGCACTGCCAAAGAGGACGCAGTAGTCCATTTCTACGAGACTTTCCTCAAGGAGTACGACCCGAAGATACGGGAGATGCGCGGCGTTTACTATACTCCGGAACCGGTGGTCTCCTACATCGTGCGGTCTATTGACCATCTTTTGAAAACGCGCTTCAAGCGCCCGCAGGGCCTAGCCGATGAGAAGACACTTATTCTTGACCCGGCGGCGGGCACTGCCACATTCCTGTACATGGTGATAAATGAGATTCACCAGACCATCATCAGCCAAGGGCAGCAGAGCTGGTGGAGCGAGTATGTAGAAGAGAAGCTTCTGCCGCGTCTTTTCGGTTTTGAGCTTTTGATGGCTCCCTATGCCGTCGCCCACCTCAAGCTAGAGCTTCTGCTTCAGGAAACGGGCTACCATTTCCAGGGCGAGCAGCGTCTGGGAATCTACCTCACCAATACGCTTGAGGAGGCATTCAAAAAATCTGAGCAACTGGCCGGTTTCAACGAGTACATCGTGGAGGAAGCCAACGCTGCTGCCCAAATTAAGAAAGAAAAGCCAATAATGGTGGTGCTGGGAAATCCTCCTTATTCCGGACATTCAGTTAATAGAAGCGAAGTTGAAATGGAAATTCAACCAGGGCAGACATACGTTGACCACTTGGAACTTAAAATCATGACGCTTAAAGATGGCGAGGAAAAAGTCTACTGGTCACCGGTAGAAATAAAAGCAACTTCCCCAATAAAAAAGCGTGTAAAGACCTTTATCGGTAGGCTTATAGAAGATTACAAAATTGTTGATAACCAGTTATTGAAGGAGAAAAACCCGAAATGGCTTCAGGATGACTATGTTAAATTCATTCGTTTTGGACAGTGGCGGATAGAGCTTACAGGACAGGGTATCCTGGCCTTTATTACCAATCATTCTTACCTGGATAACCCCACCTTCCGCGGCATGCGCCAGTCCCTGATGAATAGCTTTACTGACATTTACATCCTCAATCTCCACGGCAACGTGAAGAAAAAGGAGGTTGCTCCAGATGGTAGCAAAGATGAAAATGTTTTTGATATCCAGCAAGGGGTAGCTATTGGTATTTTCATTAAGGAACCAGGCAGAACCGGCCCCGCCACAGTCCACTATGCCGAGCTGTGGGGAAAGCGCGGTGAGTGGCCTAACCCTCGGGAAGGCACAAAGTATCACACCTTGCTGGAAACAGACATAGATAAGACTGAGTGGTTAGAGCTTACGCCGAGCAGTCCGTTTTACCTCTTTGTGCCCGTTGAGCAAGGTCTGTTGAGCGAATATGAGAAAGGCTGGAAGATAACCGATATCTTCCCTGTTAACAGTGTTGGCATTGTGACGGCCAGAGATGAGCTAGCTATACGCTGGTCTCAGGCAGAGGTACAGACTGTCGTCACTGAGTTTGCCTCTCTTCCTACCGAGGAAGCTAGGGAGAGATACAATCTTGGCAGCGACGTTCGTGACTGGAAAGTTGCCCTGGCGCAAAAAGACCTTAAAGATTCAGGCTTGAAAGCAGAAAAGGTGGTTCCCATACTCTACCGTCCGTTTGACACCAGGTACACCTACTATACTGGGCACTCAAGGGGATTCCACTGTATGCCCCGCCTCGAGGTCATGCGCCACATGCTGGCGGGAGAGAACCTGGCTCTCTGTATAGGAAGAGCGGGGCAAGTGGTGGGGCCAGAGCTATGGGACATTATATATTGCTCCGATTCAATACAAGACTTCAACTTGTTCTACCGCGGAGGGAATGTCAACTTTCCGCTCTATCTTTACGCTGCTGAGGGCGAGATGCAGTTTGAAGGAGGCAAACGCCGTCCCAACCTGAAGCCGGACTTCATCAAAGCTTTCTCGAAGAAGCTGGGGCTGGAGCCTGTTGAGGATGGTAGGGGAGACCTTACCGAGACCTTCGGCCCGGAGGACATCTTCCACTATGCCTATGCTGTCTTCCACTCGCCCACCTACCGTACCCGCTATGCCGAGTTCTTGAAGATAGACTTCCCGCGCCTGCCGCTGACTTCGGATAAAGAGCTGTTTAGTAAACTGGTGGCAAAAGGTGCTGAGCTGGTATCCCTGCACCTGATGGAATCCCCTGTGCTTAATAACCTGATTACCAGATACCCGGTAACCGGCACCAACACGGTTGAAAAGGTAACCTATGATGAGAATAACCAGCGGGTCTATATAAACAAGGCACAGTATTTTGAGGGCGTGCCGCCGGAGGTCTGGAACTTCCACATCGGCGGCTACCAGGTCTGCCAGAAGTGGCTCAAAGACCGCAAGGGGCGCAACCTGACTCTAGATGAAGCCCAGCATTATCAGAAGATAGTGGTTGCTATTAAAAAGACGATTAGGCTGATGGAAGAGATTGACGAGCTGATACCGGGATGGCCGATGGAGTAAGAGAGAAATGACCCTGATTGACCCGATAATTTCATTGGCTTTCTCAATACATGGCGGGAAAGGCGTTTATGCTCTGCTCCTAGGTTCAGGGGTATCTAGGGCAGCAGGTATTCCTACAGGATGGGAGGTCATCCTTGACCTGATACGTAAAGTGGCTCATCTCCAGGGCGAAGATTGTGAGGCTGACCCTGTGGATTGGTATCAGAGCAAATTCGGCACATATCCTGACTATGCCAGATTACTTGAAATAGCCGCGGGTTCCCCGGCGGAAAGAGCCAGCTTATTGAGAACCTACTTCGAGCCGAACGAAGAAGAGCGGGAGCAAGGTCTTAAAACCCCGACTGAGGCCCATAAAGCCATTGCTGAGCTTGTGGCCAACGGCTATATCCGAGTCATTATTACCACAAATTTTGATCGCCTGCTGGAAACGGCACTTGAGAATGTGGGCGTAACGCCCACTGTTATCAGCACACCCGACGCTGCGGAGGGGGCTATTCCTATTGTACATACGTCGTGTACCATAATAAAGGTGCATGGTGATTATTTGGATACCCGTATTAAGAACACCCCGGAGGAGCTGGCGCAGTTTGATGACAGAATGAATGCGCTCCTTGACCGGATTTTCGACGAGTTTGGACTTATCATTTGCGGATGGTCTGCTGAGTGGGATACGGCGCTCCGGGCTGCACTGGAGAGGTGCCAGAGCCACAGGTTCACTACTTACTGGACGTCTCTTGGCGAGGATAGCCCTTCCGCCCAGCGCATTATGACACTGCGCCGCGCCCAGCGTATTGAGATACAGGATGCAGACACCTTCTTTCGTGACCTAACAGAAAAGGTAATGGCGCTTGAAGAATATGCCCGGCCACATCCGCTATCAACCAAGGCGGCCATCGCCCGTGCCAAACGGTATCTCACGGACGAGCGTTATCAGATTCGTTTGCACGACTTGGTAATGGAAGAGACAGAAAGAGCATATGGAATCCTATCTGAAACCAACTTTCCTGTGGAGGGAGTTGGCTTCAGTGTTGAAGAATTAAAGAAGCGCCTGGCCAAATACGAGGCTAACTTGGAAACACTTGTCTCACTAATGGCAACAGGATGTTACTGGGGAAACTCGGCTCACCATAAACTATGGGTGAAAGTCCTGGAGAGAATCGGAAACCCGCAAGGCGGTAAGGGTGGACTAGTTGTCTGGCTCAATCTCAGACTCTATCCTGCCCTCTTGCTGCTCTACACATCGGGACTTGCAGCGGTAGCCGCAGACAAATATGATACTCTGTCAGCCTTACTGGCTGGTCCAATGTATAACGATAATGGGGAAAGAAGGCCTCTCGCCTTGAAACTAGTCCCCGCGGAAATAGCTGACCAAAAAGCGATGAACCAGATACTGGGACAAAACTTTTATACACCGGTTAGTGAGCATCTGGCTCGCGTACTTCGTAATCCGCTCCGGGAGTTCTTGGCTGACGACGTTACTTATGAAAGAACATTTGACCGGTTCGAATGTCTGTTTGCCTTGGTTTACGCTGATTTGTTCAACAAAGAACGAAAACGCATATGGGGACCAATCGGAAGGTTTGGCTATAAATTAGGGAATAGCGAGGGGCAGAATCCCTTAAAAGACCTATTAGCTGAAGCGAAACAGCGAAAAGAGTCATGGGAACCCTTAAGACAAGGCCTCTTTGGCGGAGATTACTCGCGCTTTGAGGAAATTGCTGTTGAATACGCTAACGCAGTTTCCAGACTAGGTTGGTGTTAGTCACCCTTCCCCGGCGCCGTGTGCTGATATGATGATTCTGCACGTTACTTTATTAACTTCTGGAGCGTTCTGCCAGTAACCTTGCCGCACACTCGCCTTGCTACCCTTTTGCCGACCTTACCCTTCTGGATGGCGTTAACGTCGCCCATTATTCTAGCTATCTTGTAGAGAGAACTTCGTAACCCCATTGCCTGCCTCCCCTTATATGCGCTCAGGCATCCACCTATAGTCTGCCAAGCTCCTGTTTCCTATAACAATTTTGTCAAACTCTCTTCTTATGGTGTTGCTGGGCGAATTTGCTACGACTGAGGGAAAAGGCTACTGTATCCGAAGAAATTTGCCACTTCGGGTCAGGTGTACCTAAGTCCGCCACGCACCCAGCCCGGGTCACAAACCGTCAAATTGCTGAAGCATCTGCGAGTTGGCTACACTCACAGACTACTCAATTCTAACAGCTCACCCTGTGCTTGAACTTACAGCAAGATCTCTCAATAGCGATAATATGTCGTTTTGTGACCTTTCAATTATCTTCAGCTCCGAGGCACCAAAACGCCTTCGGTAATTGTGTAACACTTCATTTCTGAAACCGTGGAGTTTCTCAAATGCGTCCCACATGGCAGATTCACTATCACTACTTGACAGCATTTTCGCGATAGTGAGCAGATTGCCTGTGGAAGATTTTTCAAAGATTATATTAATGGCTTCCTCGCATATGCTTACTCTATCTCGGATGTATCGTTTAACTAGATAATCGACCGCTATGTCTAGATCAATAATTGTGTTTCTGACGTCACCTCTATTGAGGTGAAGAGATGCAAGGTACAGGTACTCCCATCCAGTTGGCAAACTCGCTTTGTTGCCAATCAGCGACTTCAGGCCTTCAGCGATAGTTTGTAGTTGTTCAGAACCGATATCAGCACTTGCTATTTGCAAACTCACTCGTTCCAAAGACTCTGCCTCAGAGAGGAAGGAAAAGCCTCCGACCCACTCGTCTCCAGACACTTCTCTGAACTCGACGTTCCAAGATTGTAAGCAGCGTGCGAAATCCGAAAGATTTGCAAACGGACCACTGGGGCTGAGGCTAAGAGATTCCAACCTCTTCCAAGGTTTGTTGGCGAACATCGTGAACAGATGATTAATCAATGAGTCATACACAATGACGATTTCCTTAGCTATCTGGAACCAATTGGCCTTTTTAGGGTCGTCCCCTCGAATCAAGATCCTGCCGTCTCGAATACTCAGCTCCTCTTTTACGAAAGTCCGTTTTTTCAAGACGATTTCTACCTGTGGAACGATCAGGGTTCGCTCAAGATGGTTGATAAGTGCCTCGTAGTCACTATCACCTGCAAAATCACGGCGTCGCTTACGCCATTTCTTGAGCAGGTCTCCTTGTGGTCCGTCGGAGTGCTTCAGTGTTATTTGAAAATCCTCAGTATCGGCTAACCTGACGCTTTCTACAATGCCGCGTTGCTCAGGGAAGTGAAGATTGGCAGGCAGTAACAACTGCACTCGTACATCGGCCGCTATTTTGTCGGTCATCATCTTGTACATACACCTCTAGAGCTGTTTCTTCCACTACGTTGATGGTGATACCTCGCATCATACATAATTGCAATTCTAATACTTGCAGTGGCGACTGTACAGACTATAAGGCATTGTGTCTGCGGGCTGTTGTGAACAATTAGCCACTCTGTGCATTCGGATCTTTTCAGATCAAACGACGGACTCGATACGAGAAATATCCTCAATCCTGAATTTGAAGTCTGGCCTCGTACTATCTGTTTCTTAGTTGAATCGTGACTTTCAGCATATCCAGGTTATTAATAGCTCGTAAGCCGACCAATTTGGCATCCACTGGTTCCCCATTTCTCCTAGCGTATAACCTCTTTTGGTTAAAGACATTAGCAACCTCTTCTAGCGTCATTTCAGGCTTTATCTGTAGTGCTTGCCTAACCGCATCTCGAAAGGTCATGTGAACCCTCCTCCGACTAATTCTGTGCCATTTCTCAAATTCTACTCTCGCTAGATTGATGCCGCAATATCGGAGGCGCTCCGGCACCCGGGTGTACTTTTCATCCCATTGTTTATTCAAACCATTGTGTTGCAGTTATGACAGCTTCTTTCGGGCGCAGTCTAGTCTTCACATGTCTGTGCCCCCAGTGAGCGCGATTGAAATCCTATTCGGTTGGCGCTACAATTCAATCAAAGCGTGCTCCAGCCTATTATTGCCATGACCGACTTGGCAAGAGCAGTTCAAATCCTAGGAAAAAGGAAAGACCTTTAAGGCTGGGGGATAAGAATGCAAGGCCCAGATATCTTTAGAATGTACGACAGATTTGGCAATCTCTTTGGCCTAACAGTCCAACAAGGCATGTTGTATCAACTGGACGGCCCACCCTCGCCGCACGAGAAGGCAAAGACGATCTATTATGACGGGAAGTACTTTACTCACGAATCTAAGGAAGGACTCCAGCCAATTGAGGTAACCCTGCCTATGTTGATGAGGCTGGTAACGAAACAGTTTGTCTTGGGACTCAAAGAAGCCGGTTATTGCTTAAAAGGACGTTATATAGTGTACCGCGAGCAAGATGAATTGGATCAGCCTTGCAAAGACATCTTTTGCATCTATGACGGATTCGAGTTTCGAGTCGTCAACCTCACCAATGGGATATTATTATGTGTCGATCCACATTTGATCTTCAGGAGCAATTGCACTATCGGTCAGCTCTTAGAGAAAGGCATGAGCCCGGCCGACTTGTCTGACTTCTCTGTTAACTACAGGAGGGAGGAAAGGTACAGGATTGATGGTTACCTGATCGAGACCCGGATATCGGATTCCGGGCAGGCACTATGCAAAGTGAAGAACTATCGTGACTTCAAACAAGAGGACGTACCTGCCGAAAATGTTTTGCCAGAGCCCAAGCCAGAACTCATACAGCGAGTGCTAGAGCACTTGAGCCGACGATTTAATGTGATTGCCCTTCAGAGGAAACAATCATTTTTAGACAGTTTCACAGCGTCCAGAGATAGACTTATGAGAACGTTAGCAATTATAACAGAGCTCCGAAGAAATGTCTTTCCACTGAGATTTGGTAAGTTCAAAGTAAGTCTCGACAGTGAACCTGTTGTGATAAGGGTGTAAGGCAATGCCGACGTATCTTGAGGGAAATAGAATTGATAGCGAGCCCAGCTTGCTATTTGACAAGGTTGATACTTCATGTGTCCATCCCCAGGTGTATTGGGGACTGAGGCAGTTTGGGCCGTACGACAAGGGGCTCTCCAAGGTGAGGATGGTCCTGATTTGCCCAGAAGCACATAAGCAACAGGTAGATGCGCTTATTAGGGAACTGAATGTGGGCACGCCGATTTTTCCCGGCGGAATGCCTCAGTTTTTTAGGTGCAATATTGAGATAGTAGGCGAATACATAACCGAATCACTTGACGTCGACGAATACGAGAAGAAGGCTGACGAGTTGGTTGCCGCCGAAGACCCAAGGAAAGTGGATACCGTTTTAGCCTACGTGCCCAAGACCAGCAGGTATTTTGCAAGAACCCCGTATTATCGTCTTAAAGCTATGCTTGCGTCTCACGGGTTCACAAGTCAAATGATCACCGAGTCGACATTTGAGAACCTACGCTGGTCCTATCTTAATCTAGCTTCAGCCATCTTCTCAAAGGCCGGTGGCATCCCGTGGGTCCTAGAAAGCGAAATGAAGAACACAGACATGATTCTTGGCCTGTCTATCTCTAATTGTGTGTCATATAAACACAGAGCCGGCGAACTGCCCCAGTTCGTAGGATACGTTAACGTGTTCGATAGCTACGGTCGGTGGATGTTCTTTGAAGGGACGGCGAAACTGTACGAGAAGGAACAGAAGGCAGAAAGACTTCATGAGTTGCTCTCCAGCGCGATAACAAAATTTGAAGCTGAAAAAGGGCAAGCCCCTCGCAGCATAGTAATACACTGCTACAAAAAATTTGCAAGAGAGGAGATTGATGGCGTCAAGCGGTTCTTGGACGAGCGTGTCAAGGACTACAATGTAGCCTTTGTATCCATTGACGACTCACATCCGTTCAGGATGTACGACCTGAAGGTTGATGATGGGAGCTTCCCCAGGGGTTACTACGTTTATTGGAATGAAAATGAGGTTCTGCTTTCTACGACAGGATATACCGATATCGCCGGGAGAAGAATGGGGACACCAAAGTTGCTACATATCAGATCGGAACAGCACCCGGTCAAGTTTCTTGATGCGGACGACTTGGCACTCCAAGTACTCGGCCTTACCAAGTTGGACTGGGCAACGGCGACGCCTTTAGTACGTCAGCCGATAACCCTACAATTCTCCCAGGAGCTTGCCTATCTTACAGCGGCGATATCTGCACAAGAATGGCAGGGTATGACAAGTCCTGAGGTGAATGAGATCTTGAATCGAAGACCTTGGTTTATTTAAAGGTAGTCATATGGATTCGGTAGAGGTACTGAGGGAGAAACTGAGAAGCTGGATAGAGGAAGAAACGCAAACCGATTTGGCGACTGACCCGCTCGGGTTCGCCATATATCTCTTCTTTCTTCTCAAGAACGGTGTGGAAAGTCCCGGGACAGATAACCTGGTAGACTGGATGAACGCTTGGATTGACCAAAAGATAAATCAGGAGAAATTTGGCAGGTTTGTTGACAGGGAGCTTACTTCAGCGGTGCTTGCCTCCTACTGTCTGAAACGGTACAAGAGGCTTAGCGTTAACGTTGAAGCAAAACAGTTGGCTGACATTGTTAGCAAACATGTTGTAAATAGATCCCTATTCAACAATATAGCTTATACGGCGATCATCTTGCTATCATTGGCCGACATAAGGAACAAAGTCCCCCCGTTTAACGAGGTACTTAAGCAGCTTGAGAAGGAAGTCACCGAATCTGCAGTTTTCAACGACCCCAAAAATCTCTTATTTACAGCGCTCCTCTTTGAAAAGCTGGGAAACGATGAGAAGCTTAAGGAAGTAGTCGACTATTGCTTTAAAGCAGTATCGAAAAACAAGGTTCGTTCCGATGATGCTGTGTACTATGCATGGGTCCTATGGAACTACAGGCAATTTAGGGAAAAGAACGACATCGCAATTTTAAGAGAATTCGTGGATACGACCCTACGAAACATTCCTGCGTTCTTCCAGACACAAGCGGCCAACTCATCTATAAGAAACGTTTATGGCGCAGACTCGAAAAGGGGTGTATCGAAGATTCTGGTTGCAGCAAGTCTCGACCTAGCTACAAATTTCGGCACCGAGACAGTTAGGGTTTCAAAGGAAGAGCTGGGTGGCCTGCCTTTGCTGACGAGAATAGGAGGCATTGTGTCTTTTCTAATACTGGGCTTTGACACCTGGCTAGGGTGGTATCTATGGCAAATCGGCTGGCTAGGAGCAATTCAAGCGGATGCTGTGAGTGCCCGCGTGATCCCCTCACTACGGTCCGCAATTCTTTGCATAATCCTTGCTAGCATGGCAGTCATCTCAATTAGTCTCTTTTGGGACTCGGTCGTGAGGGGCTACAGAAATAATAAGATCATCATTGATAATGCGACGCGCCGAACAAAGAAGTGGGCTATAGAAGTCTTAATTGGTGGAATATTAGTCAGCATACTACTCAATGTCATCGGGCTGTGAACCTCTAGCATAGAGGGTAAGATTTCCGGTGCCGGTATAATACCCGCAACAAGAGCATGTCTGTCCCGCAAACCGTTTAAGACAATTTCGGTATGATCGAGTCGACTCTACCGGTCTGTGGCACGGCAGAGGCTTGGCTTCATGCACTGGGAGCTACCTAGGTCGCTGTCTTAACCCGCATTAACAGTCGTGAAGGAAGCAGAGGGGGTCTTCTGCCAGATAATCACCGGAGTGAGCGTAAGCCCTCCCGCGGCACCCCCCACATACAGACTGCCAATGACAGGTAGCGCAGCTTCCTCTAAGGTTTTTCTCCCTATTCCGCAGCTTTCGGAATGGCCCCCCTTCATGCCATATCTGGGTTAGGGGCATCTGGCGCACATTCCCTCCGCTCACAGGGACGAAGGGACAAGGCCAGACCTCACCATTGGGTTTAATATAGCAGAGGCCCCAACCCGCGGCACAGCCCCGGAACACCTTGCGGGCCAGCCCCAGTTCCCAATGACTTACTTGCCTTTTGTTGAGCAAGTAAGCCCAGTACTGAGGAGAGCAGGTAGGTTCAATAATGGGCACGGCACTCGCCTGTTTCCCAGCGACGAAATCCATCAGATGAGCGTATTCCTCCTTTGTCAGCTCCAGGCCATTTCCGCCACCCCTTCCCTGAGGCACCACCTGATAGAGAAGAACGATCTCTGCCTCCAGTTCATCGGCGAGGTCAAGTATCCTAGGTATTTCCGAGTAGTTATATTTCATCACCGTGACATTTATTTGGAGACACATACCTGCCTCTCGGCAGGCGCGAATGCCTCGCAGGGTACGCTCATAACTGCCGGGGGTATCGCGAATAAAATCGTGGAGGTCCGGGGTGGCAGCGTCAAGCCCCATGGCAAGGTCACAGACACCCGCCCGCTTGAGTTTCTTTGCCATCTGGGTATCAATAAGGGTGCCATTGGTGGCTATCGCCACCTTGAGTCCCAGAGCCGAGGCGTACTGCACCAGCTCAATGATGTCAGGACGTACCAGGGGCTCGCCCCCGGTCAGCACCAGCATGCGGAATTCAGGCACAGAGGCTATCTCGTCAAGGAGCTTCTTGCCCTCCTCCGTGTTCAGCTCCTCCTGACGCTTGCCCGCGCTGGCATGGCAGTGCCGGCACCTCAGATTGCAGGCAGTGGTGACCTCCCATACCGGGTGAATGGGAAAGCCGATACAACCCATGCCGATAGCCCCAGCGGCGGTGGGAAGCGTTTTGCCTCCTTTGAGAAGCCACTGGGGTAACCTGCGCCACTGGGTGAGATAGCCGAAATACAAGGCACTCAGTGCCTGCTTGGCAACCAGCGACGGCGCCATATAGAAAGGCTTGACTATTCTTCTTAACCTATTAATTTCCTTCATATCCACAAGACAAAAGCGAGAATATACAAGGCGGTTGTGCCCAGATTGAGTAGGAGCGTTCTGGAGCAAATCTTTTCTAGAGCCTGCTTCTCCCTGTATTCCCGCTTTTTCAACGCCAGCAGGTTGCGAACTATCAGTCCCAGCGGTATTACCGATAGGAAAGCCATGAGCCTGGGTATCCCGGCCAGAACGCCAAGCACGATCGACAGAAAACAGATGGCCGCCAGGCTAGCATACAACAGGGCAGCTCTGTCACGCCCCAGCCTCACTACCAGGTTGTTCTTGCCTGACGCCCGGTCCGAGGTATAGTCGGGGAACTCGTTGATCAGAATCACCAGGAAAATGCTGATGCTGATAGGTATGGAGGCCAGCGTCGGTATCAGCCCAAAGGTACCGGTTTGAAGATAATAGGCAGTGCTGACGGCGAGCCAACCATAGCAGATGCCTATCAGTACCTCCCCTACACCTCTATAGGCCCAGCGCAGGGGCTTTGAGGTATAGAAGTAACCACACAGCATGCCGAAAGCACCGAGCGGTATGGTAAAGGGTCCCGTCTTAAAATAAAACTGAAGAATAAGTCCGATAATTCCCGCTGCTGCCAGAGCTAGGAGGGCAGCCAAAAGAACCTGCTTCTTGGGGACTAATCCCGCCTGCAGGACTCTGGTGCCGCCGCTGAACTTGTTGTATTCCCTGTTCAGAGAGTCCGTGTCGTAGTCGTAATATTCGCCAGAGTAATAGGTGGCGAGCATTATCAGAATCACCGCCAGGGTGGAGAGAGTGCCCACTCCCCAGTTGAAGGGATAACCCTGGCTCCAGGCAATCACCATTCCCAGCAGAAAGGGAAAAAAACCCTACGGTATGGAAAGGCACCCGGCTCAGTTTGAGCCAGGCAATGAGGTGGTTCGTCGTCTCAATGGATTGTGGACTCGTCACTTTATCCTCCTTTCCGTGTGGTAACTATTATGTCTGCCATGATGGCGCCAAGTGCTGCTCGCCATCTGGGCGATCTTGTCCTCGTATGGATAGCGGTGGTCACCACTTCGTCTTGCGGGTGGTTTGCGGTTCCGCCAAGCTATTATACGTTGGTCTGGAATCATGACACAAGCCTGTCGTTGGAATTGGCTAAGAGAGAAAGCCTGCTATATTCGTCTGATGCCAAGCAAACGAACCACCCGGTTCTGTTGCATTACGATTTAGCTTGTCTTATACTACTTCCACCGCAAATATGGAGGTGGGAGTATGGTCAGAAAAGGTTATTTTAGAGAGGTATGGGAGATGTGGCGTCAATTACATGGGTTTAATCGACGTCGTATCTATAGTTTCACTGTTTGGTTTTCCGTTCTCGGCATTTTACCTACTATAGTCACTGCGATTCTATGGGGTGGAAGTGTACGATACACAATGATAGGCATATCCGTCTTCTTTACGGTATTCTTGTTAATTTCCTTTTTCAGAGCATCAGAGAGTGTATGGAAGCGTGATACAACCAAATTGGGACTTATAGAATATGAGAGGCAGAATATAAGTCAGTTCTTACATCCACGATTTTCGCAACTCTATCTTTGTGGAAATAACGAGATAAGATTAGATGTAGAGTGGTTTAATGGGTCGGTCTTTGAAGTGCAATTTGAATCTGTGAATGGAAATGCCAAATTAAAGGACATTGAACTTAATCACATTTCATCAAATATAAACTTAACTTGTTATGCAGGACAGAACTTAACTTGTACTTTGTATTTCCCAGAAAAAGACGACGCGATAGAAGAATTACAGAAATGCATTTCTGAAGTTAAACCAGTAAATGTTTTTACAAACTTGAATTGGCAAATAAAAGTTCCAGAAATTGACTATAGTTTTAAGCAACAGGGACCTCGTGATATTGTATCGATAGTTCCAAAACAGGGATAATTGGAGATTAAATGCAACAGCACCAACCATCGGAAAGTATGGTGCAACATTAGAAGTTGCTGTAGCGCGGGAATAAGTCGCTTGTTCTCAAATAGAAATTGGGGAACTGTCCTGAAAGGCACGCGTTACCCGACTCTAACAACCTCACTATTGGGCTTTCCAAGGCACTTCTCGGACTGTACCTATCGTCAGAGTGTAAAGGTGGCCGATGACCCTTTACTATGGGCCACTGTGCGAGTCGGGCCGGTACAATCCTAGGCGATCCAATGAGAGAGCACTATTCACTCTTTGTTGCAGCAATTCCTCATTGTCTTCGAGAATTACGTAGTCGAACCAAGTATTCGTGTCTTTATGCTTCCTAAGTTCCAGCGGCACCTTACCTTCTGGTGGACAGTGAGAATAGATTACTAGCAGAGCGCGGAAATTGTTAGGATTAGCCTGCTTGAGCCCCTTTAGGGTTCTCATTTCCCTTTCTATTTCCTTTAATCCACCAGTGACAAACAGTTTGATTTGGACAACAGCCACGAGTCTTTCTTCGTGATAAAGAACTATGTCAGGCCGAGTACGTTTTGTCTCTCCTAATTGCACAGGTATACCTTGGCCCATTCTAATCTCACGTCTTACAAATTCACTCAAATCGCGGCTAATATCCTTCCTCTCGAAACCGCCGCCCAGTTGGTGGTACAGAAATCTAAAGATGAGGAACTCCGAAAGGCCTGTGAAACCAGTTGCAGTGCCTCTAAAATACTTTAAATCGTGCCAAAACTGATAGTATATGTCGCAGATTTCCCGACACTTGAGCCTTTGGTAGTTGGCTGCCAGAAATTCATCCAAGCTTACAAGGAATGTCCTGCCGACTTTTCTAGCCTCAGCTATGTCCATTTTGAAGCTCCTCTCCGCATCTGTAGCTGGTCAGGCAAGTTGATTATCTGCCTGTTCTCTGGGTATTTTCGGGCGGAAGGAACAAAGACCATGTCATGGCGGTAGATGGGGCGTCGCAACCAAGTCTATCATTTACTTCGACGGATGTCACGCCACGTTCGTCTAACAATCAGCCAGAATATTACCTCCCCGCAAAGTGTCACATACCCGGGAACAGTTTTGCCTTGGCTATCTGATCACGAATTCTTTGATAAGAACGCTGCAAACATGTAACTTTCTCGTTTTGCTCCTGAGTCATGTTCCTAAGTGTCACCAACTTATCTAGTATGACATTGATCTCATTGACCTTCTCTGCATACTCAGGACCAAGCTTGCTGGGTGAGCCATTTAGAAAAGTCTGCAGTTGTGAAACCTTTGATTCCACGGCTATGAGGTCATACTCTATACTTAGCTCCATATGGAATTTCTCTGCGCTCTCTGCCTGCTTTGTCTCGTTTAGCAGGCGTCGCACCAAGCAATGTACGCCCCAATACAGAGTGGGAATGTAAATTTGAAAGGCTAATTCCGTCTTAGATATAGTCGGAGGCAGCCACACTGGTCGAGACTTACTATTTTCCATTGTTTCAATTTGTGATGCGGTTAGTGCATCCTTCCCAAGCATGACCCGCCACTCCGCTCCAGGCTCATAAACTCCAAGGCTATGTGCGAGAGGATTTCTGGCGGCTTCATAAAGTACTTTGACACCCGTATCTTTCCCAACAGGCTCATTTGCCCATGGGTAATATTTTCGCAGAAGTCCTTTGAACCTACCGCCTCGTTCCTTTCGTGATTTAAGCCCTTGTAGGGAAGCATTGTAGAAACAGACAGAGAAACCTGCAATTATGTTGAAAAGTACCGCAGCGGCAGCAAAGTTGCATCCTGCATTTAGATCGCTTTTGGGAAGCTGTAAGAGGCAACGGAGATCCGCAAATTGCATATCTACCTGGTACTTCAAAAATTGCCACAGTAATGGGTAACGTCGATTATTTATTAGTTGCGAGATATCCATTCCTGTTAGAATATCACCCCGGGGACAAGTGATGCCAACTATCTAAGGAGTGCCGGAAATTTCAGCTATTACGCTTCAGAGCTTGTCCGTGGGTACTCGTTTTAATATTAACGAGCCTATTCTATGCTAAAGGTTCTGTATAAGCAAGATCCTTATTACGGCATATGTTGAAATTCTATCGGCAGACGTAGCGGTCTCCAGTAAGCAATCATCTTTTCCTGCAATTTCTCAGCATCATTCCATGAGCTAAGCACGTATTGGGCTAATTCGTCCCTGCGGTATAACATCAGCACCGGGACGGCCGGACACCAAGGTAGAGATGAAAAAGCCTGGGGCGTCATGGCATAGCCTCGGGGGCTACAAATTCACCATCACTCTTCCCAGCCAGAAAATGGTCGATTTTAGGACCCGGCACGACCAGTCGCTCTGAAAATCAGCTGCCAGGTCCCTAGAAATTTGCCTAAAAGCGCTTGACGTGTAGAACTTTCGTGCTATAATAAGAACCGACGATGAACCAGTGGTACCGCTTGTTCCGGGAGGTGAAAGATGAAAATATACACCACCCGCTGGCGCATAGTGGAGTTTATCCGCAACTTCGTGGAGGAAAGAGGCTACGCCCCGACCATTGGCGAGATACAAAAGGCACTAGGCATCAGCTCAAAGTCGGTGGTGAAGTATCACCTCAGCGCACTTGAGGAAGAGGGCCTCATCACACGAGAGCCCGAGGTCGCCAGGGGCATTGAGGTCTCCGGGGTCGGAAGAAGAGCCCGCGCCGTGCCGCTTCTGGGAACAATCGCCGCTGGCGAGCCCATCCCGGTACCCACGGAGGAGACGTGGCACAGCGTTGCGCATGCGCAGGAGACAATCGAGGTGCCGGCGGAAATGCTGTCCAGGCAGGCCCGGGCTTACGCCCTCCGGGTAAAGGGAACATCGATGATTGATGCCCTTGTGGATGACGGCGATGTTGTCGTCCTGGAGGCCACCCGCGTGGCAGAGGATGGTGAGATGGTAGCTGCCTGGCTGCCCGAGAGACAGGAGGCTACCTTAAAGAAGCTTTACCGCGAGCCGGGGCGCATCCGCCTCCAACCAGCGAATCGCAGCATGGCGCCTCTCTATGTACGCCCTCACGAGGTCCAGGTGCAAGGACGAGTGATAGGTGTGCTGAGGAAATACTCTCAAGGCTCGCCCAATAAATGACCTGCGAAGACATCAGGAGCCCGGTAGCAATTGCAGCGCTAACCCTTCCTCAAGATGAAGGGAGGGGAACATGTCGGGGGAGACAAGACGGAACACAAGAATACTCCTTGCCGACGGCCACCACCTGGTGCGACAGGGCATCCGGCGGCTTCTGGAGAGCGAGGCGGACTTCGAAGTGGTTGGTGAGGCGGACAACGGTCTAGACGCGGTCAGGCTGACGCGTGAGATCAAGCCAGATGTAATCGTAATGGAAGCCTGTATTTCCAAGCTCGACAGCGCGGAAACCATCAGGCGCATCAGGGCAGAACATCCCCGGGCGGCGGTCCTTATTTTGACTGCCTCTGAGGATGAGGAACACATTGTCGGGCTTGTCCTGGCAGGAGCCGGCGGCTACCTGCTCAAGAGCGCACACGGAGACGAACTGGTGCAGGCCATCCGTTCTGTCCGCGCTGGAGATTTCGTCTGTGACCCCCTGCTGGCACAGAGACTCTTTAAACGCACGGTTCGCCTTCCGATCGCCGTCAATTCCGCTGAACACCTGACGCGGCGGGAGCTTGATGTGCTGAAGCTGGCAGCCAAGGGGATGAACAACAAGCACATTGCGGCTCAACTCGGAATCGGCGACCGCACAGTCAGGCAACATCTTATGAACATCTTTGGCAAGATGGGCGTCAGCTCGAGGACGGAGGCGGTCTCAAAGGCGCTAAGGCAGCATTGGTTTGAACTCGACTAGAGTTCGTCCGCCGCCTTGACACCCGGTCTGCCTGGTTGATAGACTAACCATCGGCAGAGGATAGGTAAATGAGCACACTCACTACCAAGGAAGACCGCCATACCGCTCGCCGAAGGAGACTCGCATGAAACAAGCCCAAACCAGCAGGGAGGATATCCACCTGGCCATCGGCGAGTTGGCCGACGGCGGTTTGGCCGATGGGTCGGGAATACAACATGACACCCTGTCACGGTGGAGATCAGGGGTTCAAATCCCCTCGGGGTCGCCAATTTTTTCTCCGGCATGAAAGCTCTATTCACAGCCCAAAGACCAAGGAAAACCGGTCTTAAGTCCACCCCACAAATACAGGCCCGCCGAGACCAGCTTCTTGATTCCTTGGTGAAGTGCACCCCTTGACGCTGGTCATCTGCGGCGTATAGAATGGTGATTGAAAACGATGCGTTTTGGTGGGTCAAGATGAGAGGACTGCTTCTTATCTTGGCTTTTATTTTTGTCTTCCTCCTGGGCTGCGGCCAAGCTCCCAGCCCTCCCCCGAGTGCGCCGCCTGAACCTGAAACACCAACCGAGGCTCCGGCGCAGACACCATCGCCGCCACCGCCAGTCTCCCTTACTCCGCAGCCGGCACCAGGCACCGAGAGCGGTAAACAGGAGCTATCCCAACCTCCACGGCAACCGCAGAGGAAAGAGATCGCCTTCTTCAAAATGGTCTCCAGCGAGCCTGGAGATTATATCCTTGACGATGAGGAGATAAGCCGGCTCAAGAGCCTGAATATCAACAGCCTCAGAATCTGCCCTCTCTACCAAATGAGCACAGATGGAGCTCTTAGGCTGCTCCGTCCCAAAGAGTTCTACCTCAGCCTGATACGAAAGGCCAAGGATGAGGGCTTCGCCGTGTTTCTCGAGCCAAATCTGTTTATCGGCGGCGCCGGCCTTCAGTTAAGTGACCCTGAATCTATCGAGAAAATCCTTGCTATGAGCTCAGAGTGGGCGGCTATTGCCGAGGAGGAGGGGGTGGAGCTGTACTCGCCGCTGAATGAGCCGGATTTGCTCTTCGGCCGTAATCAGGACTTAATTGCGGAATGGATACGGAAGACCAGAGAGCTACGGACACTGTTCTCCGGCTATCTGGTATTGAAATTCGCTGACCTAGGGCCTGATGAGATTGAGGGAATTGACCATTATGACTATGTCGCCTTTGACATTATCTGGGGGGATAATCGGCTTGATGAACTGAGGGAGCACCTGAGACGAGCCATCGCCAAGGGCGGCGAACTAAGGAAGCAGTATGGCCTGCGCGGCTTTTTCTTCGGCGAGCTCGGGGCGGAGAAGGCCAGAGTTGATGAGCGCACTCAGGCCGAGATATTCAGGACGATACTTGAGGAGACCTGGGGCAAGGTTGATGGCTATGATTTTCTGGGCTGGTCTGAACTGGAGTTCAGCTTCAAGGGCAGGGAGGGGGAGAAGGTCATCGCGGAATGGTTCTCCCGCCCTCCGCCCGAAGTAGAACCAGCCACCGTTGGCGAGTTCCCAGTATACCCCATGGCGGCTGAGGCAGAACTGCCTGAGGAGATGAAGGCACAGTTCGGCATCGATGAAAGTCTTGAGAGCCGCGGGTACCACGTTGGGGCGCCGGCAGCTGAGATACTGGACTGGTATAAGGCATACGCAAGCCAGTGGCTGCTGGTGCGTGAAGATAGCTTCTCGCCCCCGGATAGGCCGGAAGGCGCTTTTTACCTCGCCTTCTTCAGGAAGGGGGATGATGGCGCCTTCATCTTCATCACCGTCGGTGCTAGGGGATATTCTTTCCTCGGCATTGCCACCGGCCCCTGGAGCATGGTGCAGCGGTGTGGCGGCCCTCCAGCTGAGGAACCGATGGGCAGGGAAGGGCCCGCTCCCTGGCTTGGCAAGCCAAAGATGGAGGACGGGATTGACTGGAGCCAGGCTCAGGTTTGGGAGGACCCCAGGGGAGATTTCTGGCTGGGGGAGGGTTCGCCACCTCAGGTAATCGAGTTCCCGCCCTCGGACATCGTCAGGGTGCTGCTGCTGAATGACAGCCAGTATCTCTACCTCAGATTTGAGATGGACGGAGAATTCCCAGTTCTGCCGCTAGCCCACGACGGCGATACGGTGCGGATAGTTATGGTGGATTTTCTGATAGATCTGGACCGGAACCGGCAAACCGGAAAGGCGATGAGGTATGCCGGCGCTGACCTAGCCCTTGAGGCGTGGTTTGGCTCGCCCCCAGAGGCCAGGGGAGAGCTGTATTACTACGCCCAGTATGCCTTCTATGATGCCCAGGCACCTGAAGAGATCGGCGAGTGGCGGCAGGGCACCCTGGTTGCCGGCGGCGTTGGCGCCGATTTCGTCACCCTGCGCTTCCCGCTGGCCGAGCTGAAGCTAGAGAGCGGAATGAAGATTGACGCCTTTATCTTTGCTGAGGCGGAGAGCGACCTCTACCACCACTTCGCCCGGGATGTGCTCGGCGAGGAGAAGCAGTGGCACCCCGTTGAAATCAGATAGAACGCCGCACCTCTTGCTGATAGGCAGCTCATATTGCTAGTAAGGGAAAAAGGGACAAGGGTAAGGTATTCTGATGCGCTTTTTAAGCGACCACCGCCTCAATGAGTACGCTGAGGAAGAGAAGGCCGAGGTAGAGGTTGGACACTTTGAACAGACCCAGGGCGCGACTTGCCTCAGGCTTGAGCATAAGCCGCAGACCGCGATAAAGCAGAACTAGGCCAAGGCTCAGGGCGCTGTATAGATAGAGCCAGCCGAACAGGTTAAGGGCAGCCGGGACAAGGGAAAAGAGGACCAGCAGACCCGAGGCCATGGCGATAAATTGCACCGCCCTTCTCTTACCCATCACCACCGGCAGCATGGGCACATTCGCTTCTGTATAATCAGCTCGGTGTTTAAGGGCGAGGCTCCATATATGCACTGGGATCCACACCACCACGATAGCCCCCAGAAATAGGCCCTCTGGGCCAATGCCGTTGGCATAGGCAGCGTATCCCGCCACCGCCGGCAACCCTCCGGCGAGGCTGCCCACCAATATGTTGAGGGGAGTCCTTCTCTTTGCCCAGATACTGTACATCACCACATTATTGACCAGACCCAGGAAAATGAGGGCGGAAGTTAGCGCATTGATTTGGAGCGAGGTACCCAGGGCGAGAGCTGCCAAGACCAGACCAAAAATGAGCGCCTTATCCGGGGAGATTTGGGAGGTGGGAATCGGCCGGTGTCTGGTTCGCGCCATGATGGCGTCAATATCTCTATCTATGTAGCCGGTGAGCACATTGGCCCCGGCGCAGCCCAGACTCAGCGCCAGCACCAGAAGTAGAAAGGGCAGCGCCGGGAAGGTGCCCTGGCTGGCCACGGCAAAGCCAACCACCCCGGTAAACACCAGCAGGGAGACCATGGTTGGCTTGGTGACCAGAAAGTACGCCTTTAGGTTACCGATGGCGGGGAGGGAGAGACTTGGCGTCCTTGGGGGATGAACAAGCTGAGTACGTTGCGCCATCCTAAACTCCTGATGATATTGATGAGGAAGCTAGCGAAGGCGATGGCCATCAAGAGGGAGGAGATCAGAGCCACCACCATCTCGGGCTGATAGGCGCCATCAGGATAAAGCGTTCTTCGGAGCATGCCCAGATTGCCGGCCCAGCCCATGGCGCTGGTCATGCCAAAGGCCCCCAGGAGCCAGCCCCATAGATGAACGTCCACCCAGCGGCTGTTGGGTATCTCAATCTTGGTCAGCATGGGAATCAAGGCATAGATTACGGCAAAGATGAGCATAGCCAGCCCGCCGAGGAGCATGGTATGGGCGTGCGGCCCGACGATTAACTGGGTATTGTGCGCCACCACGTTGAGGCCGTAGTTGGCTTGGAATACTCCCGCCACGCCACCCACAGCAAAGCTGAAGATGGAGCCCATGATGAACTTTAAGGGCGGGGTAAACTTGACTGGTCTGGCCAGCCAGATAGTCATCATGACGGCAAAAATGGTCAGCCCCATGGTGAGAAACTCGCCCCAGGTGATGAATTGACCCGAGAGTAGTCTCAGAAAGGCAGGTTGAGGTTGGTCGGCGAGAAGGTGATGGCTCCACACCCCCAGCGAGATCAAAAGGTCAGCCAATATCACCGTCCGGACCACCGATTCCCCGTACAGCTTCCTGCCCACCAGCAAAGGCACCAGCAGATACCAGGTTCCCGCGGTGTACATGAGCACATTGCCATCGGCGACCATGTCCAGACCCCACCAGAACCAGTTCTTGTAAATGAGCGGGTCTATGGCTTGAGGATTGAGATATAGCCCAGCGGCCAGGGCAGGAACCGCATAGATCACGAGGAGAGCGCCGGCGGTGAGCAGGACAAAGGCATTGATCACAGTATCAATGGAGCCACGCCCCACCGCCACGATGAACACCGGCATCTCCTCATAGCGAAGGTCGTCCTCGCTCTTCTCCTTCCTCAGCAGAAATCTCACCAGCCGGGATAGGCCAAAGGCCTCCATCAGGTAGCGGCGGAGGCTGTATCCCGGGGAGGGGTTGCTCCTCCTGAGCACCGTGGCAAACAGGTTGAAAACAAATATCAGGATGTTAATCTCAATGAGCAGAAGCCCAAAGCCAAACATGGCCGTGCCCGCCACCGGCACCCGGTCAAAGGAGACCGGCAGCGGCCAGTAAAGGGTATAGAGGCCATTGAAGAGGAGGAAGAAACCGGCTGCCCAGCAAATCAATACCCCGGCGATCTGCAGAAAGAAGTTGACCGGGACCAGCTTCTTAAACCGTATCTCTTTCTTCAATAGGAAAGGAACCAAAAAGTAGAAAGCGCCCATGATGGCCATATAGGCGAAGCCATAAATGCCGACGATGGGATGCGCGGTGAGCGTGGCATAAAAATATTCGGCCGGAGAAGCCCCCTGGCCCAGTGGCCGGATGACATTCAGCGCCCCCTGCAGGCCAAGCAGGGCCTCTTCATTGACCAGGTCTATCCTCATGAGCACTCCTTCCAGGCCGGAAAGCGCCAGGAAGAGAAGCCCCACCACGGCAAACCTCAGCGTCCATTTTTCCAGAAAGCCTAGCTGCGCCATGTGCCTTTCCTCCTCTAAGATTTAACCCTGATGGCGTCTTTCAGGAACATCTCAGGGTGCCGTGGCCCTGAGTATTCGGTGGAACGGATGCTATAGGTGCCGGGATGGTCAAATTTCCAGAGAAACTTGTTCTCCCACCCGGGGAGCACCTGCATCTGAAAGACGATAGTCCCATCAGGCCGGAAAACACCAAATCCGTAGGTCACGTCCTTGGAGGTAACCACAAACTCAACGAACTCGCCGGCATTGACCTCAATGCCCTGCTCAGGGAGCCTTATTTCATAGTCCTCCATCTCTATGAAGAACCTCTTCTCCGGGGTGGGGTGAGACCACAGACGCCATTCCTGCCAGGGAATCAATGGGGAAAGGGTGACGGCGTTAAAGGTGACCGCGATCAAAATCAACAGGGCAAACCAGAGCTTCTCTTTCCTCTCCATGGCTAATCACCCCTTTTTCTGACCTTAATGATGAAAAAGACCATGAACAGACTGGCGCCGACGAAGTAGATGATGTATAACAACCTGACTGCTTCTTGCACCAACATGAGCAAGCCCCTCCTTACCTGAATTTAAATTTAGCAGTAGATGAACCCCCTGTCTGTCAAAAAGTTGACAAAAATACTGAAGAGTGTGTATCTTTAATACATACTTTTTGGCTTTGCTCATAGGGTAAACTATGGTAGTCAGCCACCATTATGACCTCTTGGAATCCCTGCCCTGCTTTGCTGGGCTTGGTCCCGAGGCCATAGAATGGCTGCTCAGCTGTGCCAAAGAACTCTCCTTCGGCAAGGGGGAAATCATCATACTGCAGGGGGAGAAGTGCCCAGGTTTGTTTCTGGTTAAATCTGGCTCAGTAAAGCTTTTCCGGGCCTCCCCGCAGGGGGAGGAGCAGATAATGTACATCGTGCGCCGCGGAGGGTGTTTTGAATGCGTGCCCCTCTTCGACGGCGGCCCCAGCCCGGTGACCGCTGAGGCACTGGAGGCGAGCGAGGTGCTCCTCATTCCCGCCTCGGATTTCTGGGCAATGTTCGATGCCCACCCTCAGGCGCTTTTGGATATCATACGTATTCTGGCAATGAGGCTCCGCTTTTTCCTTAACACGGTGGAGGATTTCTCCTTTAGACGGGTGTACTCACGCCTGGCCAAATTGCTTCTTCAATCGAGCGAGCAAAGTGGCGAGGCGCTCACAGCTCCTGTTCATCAGCTGAACCAAGAGCAGCTGGCCTGCGTGCTGGGCTGCTCCCGGCAGGTGGTGAACAATTCCCTCCGCAGGATGGCGAAAAACGGCCTCATCAAAATGGAGGGGCGACGCATCATTGTCTTGAAGCCAGAGGCTTTGAGAAAAATATCTTAGAGCTGCGGCTTCTTCAGCAGAGGCACCAGACGGCGCCGGATAAAACGTGCCAGGGGCGAAGCCCGAGGTCAATGAAATAGCTTGCCAGCAAGCCCAGTTTGCCACATCACCAAAAGGCCGAGGGCAATACTACCCATTCCAGCCGCTCCCTGAATCCATTGACCAAGCCGTATTGATATCTGGGCAGCTAGCCTGAAGGGAAGGCCGATGAGACCACTGAGCACTATCATAGTCGCCGTAATCCCCAGGGCAAAGACTGCCAAGAAGACCAAGCCCTGCCCCAACGAGGGCATGGTATTGAGCGCCACTAGGGTAAGGGCCCCACTCCCGGCCAGACCGTGGAGCATCCCCACCAGCAGCGGCTTCCTCAGGTGAGCATGCTCGTGATGCGGAGTATCGGCATGGGAATGGAGGTGAAAATGGCTCCCATCATCATGCTGATGCACATGGGCGTGAGCCTTACGCCTCATAAGCTGCCATACCAAGGGTACCCCCAGTATGACCAGCAACACCCCCACCGCGAACTCGGCAGATAAAGTAAACGTGTGAGGAATGCTCAACTTAAGAACTAACACCACAAAGCCCGCCCCAAAAAGAGTGAGGTTGTGACCCGCTCCCCAGGCTAGGCCGACCAGCGCTGAGCGCAGCATGCCACGATTACGGCCGATGATGGTCGTTATCGCCACCACGTGGTCAGCATCCACGGCGTGTCTGGCGCCCAACAGCAACCCCAGCAGCAAAGCCATCCCTACGCTGGCTTCCACGAGAGCCCCTCCTAATACACTATTCACCGCTCAGTGAGCCGTGACCGGGTTGAATTTATGCTTTTCATCGCATCGCCTGGGCCAGCTTTTCCTCCATGGCCCTCTTGGTCATGGCACCAACGTTCACCGCCCGAATCACCCCGTCTCTATCCACAAAGAAGCTGGTAGGAATGGCAGTAATCCGATAGTCTCTGGCGACTTCCCCGGTGCTGTCCAGGACTATCGTCCAGCTAAAACCGCCTTGCCGTATGTACTGGCGGACCACGCTCTCCGGCTCGGAGATATCCACGCCAATCACCACCACCCCCTTATCCTTGTACTCCTGGTGCACGGCCTCAATCTCAGGCATCTCGGCCCGGCACGGGGGGCACCAGCTAGCCCAGAAGTTGATGAAGACCACCCTGCCCCGCAGGTCTCTCAGGCGAACTGTATTGCCGTCCAGGTCTTTCAAACTAAAATCAGGCGCCGGATGTCCCACCTCGGGGGCAGGCTCGAGCTCGATTGCCCGGGCACCCGCGCCTCTGCCCGAGTCCGGAGGGCTGGCGGCACAACCCTGTATCGCCACAAGCATAGAGAGCGCCAGCACCACCAGGGCCAGATGGCGAGACCATAATTTACTGCGTCCCGGTAATTTATCCATCTCTTCCCTCCTCTCAGAATGTCCAGTTCAGGATGTCCCCCACCACAAACCAGAAGTAGAGAATATAGCCGCCAGCAAAGATAAGCAGCAAACCGCTGAGTCTGGCCACAACTGGCACCAGACGTCGCAGCCATCTGTTCATCGTCTCTCTGAAGAGCACTGACCCTATGGCTACCACGGTGATGACCAACCCCATGCCCAAAGCATAGCTGACAAACTGAAATAGTCCTGAGGCGAACCCCCCTGTGGTCAGGGCGCTCGCCACCACCGCCAGGAAAACGGGCAGCGTGCAGCTCAGCGCGGCGATGGCATAGGCCACACCGAAGGCGATGAAACCTTTTACCCCAGGGCCGTCAGGCCTGCCCAGCCGGGCCACCAGGCGTGCCGGCAGGCTGCTGTAGATAGAGGCACCAGTGAGGAGAAAGATGCCCGAAAGAATAAGCGCCGCACCAATAAGCACGGCTATCCAGGGGATAAAGGCGAGCAGGAATTGGCCTCCTGCCGCAAGCAAGCCCCCCATGGCACCAAAAAGGGCGACGAAGCTCAGGGTGACGGCCCCGCTCATTATCAGCGCCCAGGCAACTCGACGGGGCGAGGAGCCGCTGAGTGGCTCTCCCTCTTCCACCCCCAGATAGAGGGAAACATAGGCGGGCAGCATGGCGATACCGCAGGGGCTGACCCCGGTCGCCATGCCGGCGCCAAAGGCATATCCGAACGGTAGTAGACTAGTTAGGCTAGCGACAAAATTCTCCATCATCCGCCTTTCTCACTTGCCCTATCCGGTCAGGCAAAAAGCCGCTGCGCCCCATCTACCGCTGCCCCCAGAAAGCCAGCAGCAAGCCAGACAGTGAGCAAATACGCGGCCACTGTCCCAACCCTTGCTGGCTGGAAGAGGCGACGAACCGCGGAGGAAGTGGCTATCGGGGAGGCCAGCATCACGCTCAGCGCCGTCCCCAGGCTGGCTCCCTTGACCAACAGCGCCGAAGCCAAAGGCACCTCGGCTCCCCCACTTAGCTGGAAGGGAATGGCGAGAAGTGCCGCCAAGAAGGGCGCCCACCAGACCCCATCCCCCAGCCAAGGGCGGATGGTATACGCAGGAACATGGACAGTGAGGGCTGAAGCCAAAATGAATCCGATGAGCAAAGGAAGCAGGGCACTACTCACCTGCCCAGTAAAGCTTCTCCAGCTAACCCGCACCAGGGAGCTGGACCCTGGCACCGCCTCCAAAACACTCTTGTTTATTGAGAATGGCACTATTTGCTCTGCTTCTGGCTCTCGCTCACCTGGATTGGGCCATAGTATTGAGGTGATGAGCCAATTGAGGAAGGGTGCTAGAAGGGCAGCCATGGCCGCCCGCAGCAGGACGGCATTTATACCAATGAGAGAGGTTACCACCAGAGCCGGGAGGGAAGTTGCCAGGCTGAAGAGGGAAAGCACGCTGGCGGCAGGCACTGCCCATGCCTTCCCGCCGGGATGGTAGAGCATAGCGGAGAGAAACCTCCCCAGCTTCGGCCATTTGCTCCTCTTACTGGAGAGCACCGTTATCAGCCCGGTAGTCAGCGCCAGCCCAAACCAGGCAGCTAGGAAGAATGGCCCGAATTCAAATAGGAACTGCCGGAATCGGAAAAGTGTCGCCAGTATGTCCATCGTCTATCAGCCCCGGTCAAACTTCAAAACCAAAGGGTTACCCTAAAGCACCCCCTGGAGTTGGCACCGCTGGCATGGGTGCCAAATACGCCCTAGCTTGGCAGGAAGCGGGATGGCTATGTTAAACGCCGAAGATGAGGCTCTTGAGGATGGTCCCTATCAGAACCAGAAAGAGGCCAACCACCAGCCCGGCAAGAGCCAGGTAAATGGCGATTCCAGCGAGGTCAAGCTTATTCAAGGGCCAAGCTCCTCTAAAATCTCATGCTCATGGGTATAGTCAGCACCCACAGGTAGAAAATCGCCATGCCAATGAGAAGCACCGTCATCGGCGCCATGGACCTCAAGGCTTGCGCCCGCGCGGCGAACATATTGGTGGGCAATCGGTACAGGGCGTAACCAGAGGCCAGGAACCCAAGACCGATGGTGATGAACTGCAGGTTACTTATCACTGTGGCGGGGAGAATGGTCACGCTGGCGCCAGCGGTCCCGAAGAGATCCCAACCGAAGCCAAAGGGATCAGAGAGGTTGGGGATAATCACCGCCCCCTCTTCCAGCAGATGGAAATAGTTGTGGGCCAGGTGCAAGCTAATCGCCAGGGGGATAAAGGTCAGAGCAAACCAGGTGAAGATGCCTTTGGTGCCGAACTGCCTATCGCCGCTAGCGCGCTGGGCAAGCCAGGAAAAGCCGAAGAAGATAGCCACGGCAATCAGCCCCGTCAGGAGAAAGGCGGTGGTGCGTACCACCATCTCAGAGATGCCCAGCCCACTGGCTAGATTGGCCTCTAAGCTGGTATAGGTATTCGTCATCTCCAGATTGTGGAAGGGAATGACACCGAGCAGCACGATAGCGATCAAGGAGAGGGAGAATTTTATATCGCGGGTGCGCAGAAAGCCCACGCCTTTCTTGAAAATATCGTGGAAGGGCCTTCGGATGTTGAGCGCCACGTTATCATTGGGACAGGTTTTAACGCACTCCAGGCATAACACGCAGTAAGTATTCCGGTCTACGCCATCGGAGCCGGTGCCACAGCTCCAGCAACGTCTGGCTTCGCTGACCGCCGTCTTGGGGTCAAAGCCCGGCTCAGCCTCGCTGAAGTCTCCTGGCTTCCCCAGGGCGTATGCCGGCATAACCTCCCTTTCCTTAACTTCCAAACCATCGGTTGAGGCCACTCTGGCCCGGGGCGCTCTTCCCTCCCCCACTTCCATCCCGCCCAGGTAGCGTTTGATGGAGATGGCGGCCTCCTTGCCGTCAGCAATGGCACTGATGGCATCGGCCGGGCCAGCCACGGCGTCACCGCCGGCAAAAACGCCGGCCACATTTGTCTGCAGGGTAACCGGGTCAACGGAGAGGGTCCCCCAATCGGTATGCTTAAGCCCGCTGGTTAATTTTGTTCCAGGCACAATTTGACCGATGGCGATGATGACATTATCAAGCTCAATATCGAATTGGGAGCCGTCAACGAGTATCGGCTGGCGCCGGCCATCGGCATCTGGTTCGCCTAGCTCAGTCTGAACACACTGGAGGCCAGTCAGTCTACCATTTTTGCTCAGAACCTGGACCGGCGCCTTCTGGAAATGAATCTTGATCCCCTCGCGCTCGGCCTGCTCAACTTCACTCCTGATCGCCGGCATTTCATCCCGGGAACGCCGGTAGATTATAGAGACCTCCTGTGCCCCCAGCCGCCGGGCGACCCGGGCGGCATCTATGGCGGCGTTACCTCCGCCGATAACTGCCACTCGGCTGCCTATCCTGACCTTTTCCCCGGAGTTCACCTGCCTGAGGAAATCAAGGGCATGGACTACCCCCTCAGCCTCTTCCCCGGGGATATTCAACCTTTGGCTAGCGCCAGCCCCGGTGGCCAAGAAAATGGCCTTGTATCCTTGACTAAACAGGCTGCTGAGGTCGCTTACCGGGGTGTTTGTCCTTATCTCAACACCCAGCCCTTCAATGTAGCTTATCTCGCTATCCAGAATCCGCTTGGGCAACCGGTATTCCGGGATGCCATATCGGAGCAGGCCTCCAGCCTCAGGGGCAGCCTCGAAGACGGTAACCGGGTATCCCTCCCTCACCAGGTCATAGGCGCAGGCCAGACCAGCAGGGCCTGAGCCGATTATGGCCACCTTGTCCGCCTTTGTCTTGGCAATGGGAAGTATATTTCCCCTGCCCCCGTTATTGAGCGCATAGTCCGCCATGAAGCGCTTCAGCCTGCGGATAGACACTGGCTCATCCACCTTGGCTCTTTCACATTGTGACTCGCAGGGATGGATGCAGATGCGTCCACAAACCCCGGCGAAGGGCATGGTTTGCCGGTGCAGCTCAAGGGCTTCCTTGAACTTGCCCCGGGCGATAAGGGCGATATAGCCATCGCTGTGGACGCCAGCGGGACAGGCCGCCCGGCATGGTGCGTAGCCCCGCTCATCAATGTTAAAGTCATAGGGGTGGGTCATCATGGGGCAGCCGTAGCCCTTTTCGCTGCCTTTGAAGCAGTTGCGGGTGTGGCAGCGACGGCAGACCTGGGGGTCTTTATTGCGGACTTCCACTGGCGCCACCAGCGAATAAGCAGCAATAATGGCGCCGATGGGGCAAAAGTAGCGGCAGAAGCTTCTCTTCTCAAAAACTAGGGAAACGGCTATGGCCAGACCAAACAGACCTAGGGCGAGGTAGACCGTGGTCTCAGGGCGGAGGGCGAGATGGAAAGTAGAGTCCGCCCAGTGCAAGATGAGGAAAAAGACCAGCATCAGCCCGAAGTTTTGCAGGAATCTGGGCACCTTCCAGTTCAGGCTTAAAGTTCGCTTTCCCTTCCACCAGAAGGCCAGGCGCTGCAGCCACTCAGCAGGAGCGATCCATGGACATACCAGACACCACCCTCGGGCCGCCACCAGCATGGTCACCGGGATGAGCGTCCACCAGATAAGCCAGGTAAAGGTAGACCCCACGTTCTCGCCGCCCACCGGGGTACCGAACAGGCCCGCGTAGATGATCACGCCGAAAAAAGCAAGCCCGATAACCTGTAAGGTGAACTGGAGCCCACGCCACTTCGCCAGGCGCTTGAACCAGCCCAGCTCCAATAAGTCCTTATAAACGCCTTCCCTCCTCATTACCGCCATTGGTTACCACTCCTTACGCACCGTCTTGACCACCGCCACCATGCCAGCAAGGAAGACCGAAACAGCCCCCAGCCCGATAATGAATGACCATGCCACCGGGGCGGAGCGGACCGCTACCTCAAATTCCCTCTGCTCATCTCCTATCTGGGCAGTAACCAGATACTTGCCCCCGCTATCAAAGGTATACTCGGCGGTATAGACTCCGGGGGCTATCTCGGCAGGGGCTATGGTTACAGATTCCAGCTCCTCATCGGAACCTTCATCATGGTGGGGCTCTGCTGCCTCATCGTGAGGGTGCTCATCAGCCACCTCGCCAGAATGCTGGTGATGGGCCCCGTCGTGCCCGTGTCCAGTCCCCAGCGGGGTTAGCACCACCGTAAGCGGCAACTCCTCCTCAGGGACTCCCTGGTGGAGTACGGTAAAGGTAAGCTCTGCCGGTTGCCCTGCCACCGGGAACCTCGGGCTTGCGGAGAAGGTAACCGCAGTCCCAGCACCGTCAGGCTCAGGTTCTTTATCCTCATCCTCCCCGTGGGCCAGGGCAACGCCATTTCCCAGAACTATTCCGATAACTATAAGAATGCTCAAAAAGGCGGTGATGATTTTTCTCAACTGGTCTTCCTCCTCCCCCGGCTACTCCCGTCTCCCCATCATCAATGAGGGCGCTACCTAGGTTCATGCGGAGCTAGCTCCTCGCGTTCCTCGGGGGAGATGAAGTATAGGTGCAGGTCCCAATGGGGCATTTCAAAGCCTTCGTGCCCCTCGGGCAGGAATTCCACGGTGGCATGGTCCACCTTCACCCCTACGGGAAGAGGCACCAGCGTATTGATGGTTCCCTCGGGAGTGCTCACCTCCTGCAGCATGTCCTCACTCCACATATACTCTATCCCGACTACTTCTTCATCATGGACCAGGTAAATAGGGCCAAGGGGCAGTTGTTCCGGGATAGCCCAGTGCTCACCCATGGCCGGGACGAGTTCGGAGAGCTTTACTGCCCCCTCAGGCAAGGCCAGCGTTGAGGCCGCAGGAGGTGGGGCTGGGGCCGGTTGGGCACAGGCGGAAATAAAAGGTACAACCAGCGCTGTCAAAATAAGGCCCAAAATCAATACTCTCTTTTTCATCTTTCCCCTCGCTTGCTTTTGAATCAGCGTTCGACCAAAGCGACGCTCACTTTCATTATCCCACCCTTCTCCCCTGGCTACCCCGCCCCTGCGGGTGGTCTGGGGATATAAAAAAGGGCGGTCTAGTAAACCGCCCAAAAGATATTAAGTATGGTTTCTCCCCCACCCTTTCGGGTGGGGGTAGCTATTCCTCAGGGAAGGGGGCTGGGGTTATCCCTTTGCTCACCGCGTAGGCGGCTACCTGCGCCCGATTCCTGAGATGAAGCTTCTCGGTAATATTCCGAAGGTGATATTTAACCGTATTCTCGGTGATGTTCAAGGTGGCAGCTATCTCCTTGTTGAGGGCACCGCTAGCCACCAGCTTCAGCACCTCAACTTCCCGGTCAGTCAGCTCGGTCTCCGGGGTTGGTAGCCCGGCTCCCTTGATGCGGCGGGCGAACTCCTCCATGATCTTGGTGGCGACCACTGGGGAGATGGCAGCCTCACCCTTGTCCACGCCGGAGAGCAGGGCAAGGAACTGCTCGGCCTTGATGTTCTTCAGCAGGTAGCCCTCGGCCCCACTCTTTATCGCCTCGAAGAGGTCCTCCTCATCATCGGATACGGTAAGGATGACAATCTTAACCTTGGGCATCTCGGCTTTGATGAGGCGAGTAGCCTCCAGGCCATTACATCGGGGCATTTTGATATCCATGAGGACGATGTCTGGTTTCAGCCGGCGGGTCTTCTCCAGCGCCTCCAGCCCGTCGCTAGCCTCCCCGACCACCTCGATGCCGCTGGCGGTCAGCAGGCTGGCGATGCCATCACGGACTAAAGCATGGTCATCAACGAGCAATACTCTCATGGTCAGCCCTCTGATTCGGGAGGCGATTCGGCAATCTGCAAGGGAATCTTGAGGGTCACCGTGGTTCCCTTGCTGGGCGCAGAACTTATATCCAGCGTACCCCTGACGCTCTCCGCCCGCTCCTTCATGGTTTGCAGACCGAACTGCGGCCAGTCTGCCCGTCTGATTGAGGAGACGTTGAAACCCTGGCCATTGTCCCCAATGATAATCTCAAGGTGCTCGTTGTCCGTGGAGATTCGCACCCAGGCGTGGCTGGCTCGGGCGTGCTTTCTCACATTGGTCAGCGCCTCCTGGATGATGCGGATGACCTGCAGTTCCGTGGCGGTGGGCAGGGAGGGGAGGTTGCCATTTTCGATTTCCAGCTCAGCCTTGATGCCACTCATCTGGCTGAAGCGGAAGACGTACTCCTTAAGAGTGGACACCATGTCCCTCTCCGGAGTAGCCGTGCTTCTGAGACCCAGAATAGCCTCCCGGACATCGGCATAAACTTCCTGGGCGATATTCTCCAGCTCCATAAGCTGCGCCTTGGCTTTGGCTTTTTGCCCTGAGGTAAGAAATTTTCTTGCTGCCTGTGTCTTGGTGTTAACATAGCCCAATACCTGAGCCAGGCTGTCATGCATCTCCCGGGCGATTCTCTCCCTCTCCTCCAGAGCGGCCATACCCTGCACCTTCTCATGGAGGCGGGCATTCTCGATGGCCACCGCAATCTGGTTGCCAATATTGGCTAGCAGCCGGATATCATCAGGGGCAAAGCGCCCCGGCTTCAGGCTGAAGACGTTGATGGCACCAATGATGGCGTTTTTCAATTTGAGGGGGACACAGGCCAGAGAGCGGAACCCATGCTCCCTCACCTTGCCTCTGAGCAGCCTGGCGTCATCAGCCAGGTCTGGCAGCACTATCGGCTCACCTGACTGGGCAACCCCACCGGCGAAGCCCTCGCCCAACCGAAACCTGGTCTTCTCCTGAAAGGCCTCGGGGAAAAGCCCAGCATGTACCCGCCGCACCATCTCCTGGGTCTCCTCATCAAACAGGAACATCTCGCCGGCCTCGGCGCCGCTCACCTGAAGCACCTTGTCCAGAGCCCGGTACAAGACCACATCTAGGTTCAGGGATTCGCTTACCGCCAGGGCCACGCTGTTCAGGGCGGCAAGTTCCTGATTGCGGCGGAGGCTCTCCCGCTGCGTTCTCTCAATGATTCCGAAGATAAATCGGGAGAAGAAAAAGGCGCCGATGATAACGGCGACAAAAACGAGCAGGTTCCCTATTACCATCGGCTGGCGCTCAACGAATATGATATGCCGGGATAGCTCAAACAGGGCGATAAAAACAGCCGGGCCGACTATGGTTACTATCTTAAGGATTTTCAGACTCACCGCCCTCCCCCTTCCCTCAACAGGAAAGAACCAAGGCTAGAATTGAGGCTTGCAATCTCATTGTAGGTTCACGGGAAGCACTTTGTCAATGAACTGGGTTTCCCTCAAAGCGAAGGAGGTATGCCACAGATGACGTGCTCACCAGCCGATCGCGGGGTTAGAGCGAGGTAATGAGAACCGCCATTATCCCCGCCAGGAATATGCCATCGAAGACCCCAGCCCCTCCAATGCTGATGAGATGAGCCCCAAGCTTCTTGAAGTTCGGCCAGTTAAGCAGGTCGGCTCCGATGAGAGTACCCAGCGTCCCCGAAATATAGGCCACGGGCGCCGGGTTATCCCTCGCCAAAAGGAGCGCCAGACCTGCAGAGATGACTGGGGGAATCCAGGCAGGCATGACGATGCCAACTCCAGGCACCGGTTTTGCTAGTAGCCTGGTGGCCACTATCACCACTATGGTAGCCTCAAGGGTGGCCAGCAGCGGAGACCGCGGCAGCAGGTATAAGGCGAAGACCACAGGGATTACCGCCCCACCTAAATTCACCGCTATCACCTGATGCCTCACCCGAGGCGGTAGATAGAAAAAGAAGCGCAAATATAGAGGGCGCGGCTGCTCATAGAGGATGCGGCGACGGGAGATTGGTATGTTCACCATGCTGCCCAGGACCATGGCCAGCAGCAGCGTTACCGCCGCCTCTGGCGACAAGCCTAGCTGGCCGAAAGATAGGGTGATAATGTTGAGGAAAAGAAGAAGAAAGATAACCGGCAGAGCTATCAGAATTACCAGAATCAATCCCAGGCAGCCCATAATACTGATTATAGCCGGTCATCCTCAAGGACGCCACTGAGAAGCACCATAAATCCTACCCGCTAAGCTACCTCATCAGCTATGGCTGGAGAGTATGAGCGATACCACCTATTTCATTACCCCTTACGGGAGACGCAGGGAGACCACGCGTGCTGTTACCGGTTTGGAGATGGTTTTCTGGAAAGAGTCCAATTGGAAGGTGACGGCAGCCCCCGGCGAGGCGCTCACCACCAGCACGCCGGACAGTGTCTGGGTTAGCTCCCCACCGGTGATGCTCATACCTACTGGCATTTCGGACACCAGCGCGGTCCCTGAGGCATTGGTGAGGACGATAATCAAGCGGTCATCCTCAATGGTAACCCTCGGGGACTGGCGCATCACCACGAAGTAGTTATACGCCACCAGCGGCTTATCCCCAGAGGTGGTTTCGGCCTTGACCAGGTAAGCCCCATCTCTGAGATCTGATGGGAGTAGCTCCCAGATTTCTAGCTCCCGGCCTATACCGCCGGTGCTCTGCACCGTGGTCTCTCCCTCTACCTCACCAGCAGCGTTGTATACCGTCAGCTTGATATCAAGGCCCTCCAGAGCGGTCTCGCGGTAGTCCTGCCCCGGCTTTTCCCGCCGGAAGGCAAAGACCCAAAAGCGGGTGGGGCACAGCTCCATCCCATCCCAGGCAGCACTGTATAGCGGTACCACCGCCAGATAGTCGCCCGTCTTCCCGGCGATGTTGGCCACCGGCTGGGCAAACAGCCAGTCGCCGGGGGGCTGTCCGTCAATCTGACGGCCAGCGGCGGCTTCATTCAGGATAGCGCGGTAGGTCTCAGCGGAGATATCCGGACTTCCCGTAGCCTGGTAGTGCGCCAAAAGGAGAGCGTTCACCCGTTTCAGGAAATCGCGGTCAGAATCAGCGGAGAGCACGTCCACCAGCATGAGCAGGGCCTGGGTGGCATTGCTGTCAACGATGGTGCGGTTCCATTTCTCGCCATCCCGGGGCACACCATTCACCACCTCATAGCCGATATTGGCCTGGGTATCATAGCCCGTGGCCACCTGGCCGAAGGTGGGCTCTCCCCGCGCGTCCTGATTGGCCAAAGCCTGCCCGGCCAGGGCGTGGGCTTCCCAGATCCACTGCCCGAAATCAAAGCGGATGGCGCTATCGCCCACATCGTAAAAAAGATGGGCAGTTTCATGCTGGTAAGACTCATCAAGCTTGGCGTAGGGAGCTTGCTCCGGGCCCTGCTCCAGAACATTGCCATTGAGGAAGACGGTATTCGTCTCCGCATCCCAGCCCCATCCCGGGGCGTCGGCATCAAATTCCCAGTTGACACCCTCAGTGCCGATGGTGAAAGGCTCCCCCAGATATTTGACCAAAAATGGATAGGTCTCGAGGAAGCTATCCACGGCTCGCTGGTTGCCGCCAGGTATATCATCCTTGACGGTTATCTCGAGCAGCGGCACCTCAGGTGGGGCCGGGGGCACGTATGCCGGCGGAGGGGGTGGTGTGCTGGGTGGTGATGGTGGTGGAGGATATGCCGGCGGTGGCTGGGGTGGCCCAGGTATGGGAGGAGGTGGAGGCGGTGGAGGCGCTGGTGATGGCGGTGGCACCGGTGCCGGTGGAGGAACCGGTACTGGCGGAGGAAGCGGCGATGGCGGTGGCCCCGGTGTTGCTGGTGGCGTAAAAGCTGGCGCTGGTGGAGGTGCCGGCTGGGTGGCAGGCGGTAGCTCTCTGCATCCGGCCAGCGGCACCACAACCACAAGGAGAGCCATGATGAGAATCAAGGCATAACGGCCGGAGTTTGGCATCCTTGAGAGCACCGCCAATCTTTTCACCTCTTTTAGCCTAAATTATATCATATTGAGCAGAAGCCACCTTCTCAACCGGCAGGGCTTTTTAGCCCAGCTTTGCCCTCGCCTGGCCGCGGGCGGGAGATGTGACTAGTTTTGGGTGAGAGAGCTGGCGCTGTGGCACTGGAGGCACACGCCGCGGCCATCGGTGTGGAGCAGGCGGCTATCGCTGGCGCCGCCACCGGAGGTGCCATCGGGAAGGTTCACTGCCCCACCATATTCCCCCACTGTGGCCGTGGTGCCATGAGCCACATGACAGGCTAGACAGCCACCAGGCAAGCCTTCAGTGGGGTGCCGAAAGTTGAAGATAGCATCACCAGACGGGGTGTGCCCCGCCTCAGGGCCGGCTAAATACCTGGTATGGCACTGGGCACACCATTTATCCAGATTCTCCGGCACATAGGAAGTATCACGGTAGTGGGTGGTCTCATCATAGGTGATGGTATAGGTGGGCGAATCTTCATCAGGCACCACCACTGGCTCCGCGTTTTCCTCATTGAACATCCCCTTGGGCCGGGGGCGCAGCATGCGATAGGTGCCATTGCCGTGAGGATTATGGCAACTGGTGCAGTCCAGCGCTATCAAGTTCCCATAATCGGGGGTGCTGCTGATATCGCCGCCGCCCCAGGCTCTCACCAGGGAGCTATCAACGCTGTGCGCCGAGGTCACCTTTTTGCTTGAGGGAGTTCCGGTCAGCCCCGGGTCCATCACTGCCTGTTCAAAGCCACCGCCCCTCAACCCCTCCCCATTGGAGTACCGGCCATCCTGAACATTGGTGGCCGCCCCGGAGCGGTCTCTCCCGTGACAGGTATAACAGAAAGCGGCCAGATTCTGGCTCTCCCTCAGCAGCCCGGGGCCCGCAGAGGAGTGGGACCGATGACACAGCGTGCAGTGCTCAGGGTCGCTCATCTTGTCCTGACTATGCGGGCCATTATCGGCAAGAGCTAGACTAGCAAATAAGAGACTGGCGAGGAGCACCACAAGCGGCAGGATATATCTTATCTTTTTCATCACTCCTCCTACTTCAGGCTTGAAAGCGAAAGTTCGGTCACTACCGCGCTGCTTTCTGGGCCCATTGTAGGTGGGTGAGGCTAAACAAATGCCTAAAACTCACTGGGGATTTCTAAACATTTCCTAAACATCCTGGGGAGATAGGCGCCTTGGGCCCAGGTAGGTCGGTGGTTGGGGGACATTTGCCCCAGCCCCGAATTGCTTGATTAGCTTGGGGCGCTATCGTATACTATGGAGCGGAGGGCAGACTCGTTAGCCAAGAAATCCCCCACAGCAGGATGAATCTGATGTTGGGACGTTTGCGCAGTCTGAGGTTCAGCATACTTGTTGCTGCGGGCTTGGCCATAGTGATTGGTGGAGTGACCGCCTACCTTCTCATCTCCCGCGATCAGCCGGGGGAGCTTGTGGAGAGAGAGGTCGCCAGGCTGGAAAAGGTGGTGGCCCAGAATCCTGATGACCCGGACAAGCGGGTGGAGCTGGCGCTCTTCTATTATGAGGCGGGCTCCCTAGAGCAGGCCACAGACCAGCTTAAAGCAGCGCTGGAGCTAGATGGCTCCCATCAAGGGGCACTGGTGGCACTCGGGGATATTTACATGGAGCAGGGGCGCTATGAGGAGGCCCTCGAGCCTTACCTCAAAGTGGTGGAACTAAATGAAGATAACCCTCTGCGGGGTGTCAGCCGCCAGCTGGAGGGGGTTTACTACTATCTGGGCGTCGCCTACTTTAACTTGGAGAAGCCGGAAAAGGCCATTGAATATCTCGAGGAAGCGCTGTCCATTGATAGGACCGACGCTGATGCCTGGTACACGCTGGGGGCCACCTACCAGCATACCGGGGAGCTGGAAAAGGCTATCGAGTCCTTTAAGCAGGCGGTACGCTTTGTGCCCAACTTCGCTGAAGCCTATCAGGGCCTGGCCCAGTGCTATAAGAAGACCGGGCAGGAGGGCCTGGCCCGATACGCCGAGGCCATGGTGAGCTACAGTTCAGGTGCCACCGGTAAAGCGGTGCGGCAGCTGGAGGAGGTAGTGGCCATCATGCCTGACCTAGCTGATGCTTACCTCGGGCTTGGGCTAGCTTATGAGAAGGAAGGCCAAATTGAGAAAGCCATCAGCGCCTACCAGCAGGCCCTGAACTTAGACCCGGACATTTGGCTTGCTCAGGCCAAATTGCAGGCGCTGGGGGTGGGAAAAGAGTGAGATGGTAAAACTATCACCACTAATCTCCAGACTGCGGATAAGCTTCAACTCGGCGCTCTCCAGATCGAAGGGCTTTCCTTGGAGAAAGAGAAAGAGGCTCTGGCTGGGGATTGCCGCAGCGCTGGTATTGGCTTTGGCCGCGATTTACTGGCTGGTGATAAGGGAAGTCTGGGTTGAGCAGCCGGTGATGCTGCGCATCCTGAAGGGAGAGGTGGAAGTTTACGCCACCCACCAGGGGGAATTCCTAGGGTCAGCTGATAAAACCTGGCTTGAAGCAGGCAATGACATCAGAGCAAAGCCAGATAGTCTAGCCGTACTGCAATACTTTGATGGCAGCACCGTTAAGATTGAAGGCGAGGCTGAAGTGCACCAGTCCTGGAGCCGAAGCCTCAAAGAGCAACCCCTGGAGGCAGCTAGGTCCATCGGCTTGGAGGTCGTTCAGGGGAGGGTGGCCATCGCCGCGGTAAGGCAGACCAACCCCGATTCTCTCTTTGAACTCCTCACCCTCAACCAGGTGGCAGTGGTCCAGGGCACCATGCTTGAGGTGAAGGTAGGCAAGGCACAGGAGACCATCCTTGAGGTCAGCCAGGGCGCCGTCAGGGTCAGCGCCATAACTGTAGATAGTGAGCAGAGGGCGGTGGTGACCCTCATTCCCCTCAACGCCGGTGACGTGGTGGCCATACCCCCGCTTCCTGAGGAATGGCGAGAGGACCCGGCCGTGCTGAAGAGGCTGGTGACCGTGGCCAGAAACCTAGCGAGAAAATCCGTGGCCAAGGACCGCTCCGACGTTAAGGTAGGCGGTGCCTCCCTGCTGGCGCTCAATTCTGAAACCGGCACCGCCGTTTTCAAGGTGAAGAAAGCGATAAAGCCCGCCTCCAGAGTTCCCGCGCCTCCGCCACTCCCGGCCAACTACCAAGAGAAGCGGGACGAGGTTCTGGCACAGCATGCACCAGGCATTGTCCTCGCCAGAGTTGATGTCATCCGGAGACCGTTCTTCCCGGTCCTGCCCGTCCCTGAAGTCTGGGCTACCCCCACCAAGCCGGTGGTGCGGGAGGGCCCGCCCAAGTATCTCTTCTCCATCTACGATATACAGCGGCCACTTGGGGTGGCGGTTGACCCGGCGGGGCAGCGCATCGTGGTTACCGAGAGCCGGGGTGACCGCGTTACTCGGGTTTTCGATGGCGAAGGAAATGAGATCTTGGTTCTGGTTCCTCCGGGAACAGAGCCTGCGGAGCGTGCCCCCACCTATGCGGCCATTGACCGCATGGGCACCATGTATGTCTCTGACCGGATGAGGGGCACCATAGATATCTATGACGTAGACGGCGCCTATCTCGGCGCCTTTACCCCCAGAGACAATCCGGAGATGCGGTGGTCTCCCCTTGGCCTAGCCCTTGATGCCAGCGGCAATTTCTACGTCACCGAGGTGACCAGCCTCAAGCACCGGGTCATGGTATTTGACGCCTCGGGGAAACTGAAGCTGGAATTCGGCAAGGAGGGTAACGGCAAGGGGGAATTTTCCTTCCCCAATGACGTCGCCGTGGATAGCCTCGGGCGAATCTACGTCTCTGACAGCAACAACTACCGTGTCCAAATTTTCGATGCCCAGGGTCAGCTCCTGGCTGAGCTTGGTAGCGGTGCCAAGGAAGTGGTCGGGTTCCCCCGGGGGATTGCCATAGAGGGGGACTATCTCTATGTGATTGATACCTTCAGTCACCTGATTCGCGTCTATGACCTAGAGCAGGGAGGGAGGCAACTGTTCACCTTCGGCCAGAGAGGGGTAGGCAACGGCGAGTTCAACTTCCCCAATGATTTGGCTATTGACGCTGCGGGGAGGCTGTACATCGCCGACCGTGAGAACAACCGAATCCAAGTGTGGGGATATTGAGCGGTTGACGGTGGGCTGTGATGAAACTTCAATACAAAATCACCTTCTTCATCTTTCTCATCCTGCTGGTTATCGGGGTAGCTGGCGCTGGAATCATGCTGCACTTGCAGCGGCAGGCCGCCTTCTCCCAATTTGAAGAGTCAGCGCTGAGCATGGCCGAGATGATTCACGAGACCCTGGAGCATGACATGCTGGAGGGCGGGCAGGAGAACATCCAAGATGCAGTGGCGCGCATTGCCTCGGTACCACTGATCAATGAGGTGGTCATCCTCTCCAGCACCCAAAAAGTGTATGCCTCAGGCGAGATCTCAGAGATCGGTAAAACAAGGCACGATGCCGAAATCGCCCAGGCCCTGGCCACAGGGAAGATAGTGACCAGAACCGAGATAATGTATGGGCAGAGCGAACTCTGCGTGATCATGCCAGTAATGAACAAGCCCGAATGCCAGACGTGTCATGGCGCTGAGGCAAAGATGCTGGGGGCGATTGAGATTGGGTTGAACAGAAGCCCCATTGAGAAGCAACTGAGGACGCAGATGCTGCTCATGGCGCTGATTGGTGGGCTCACCTTTATCGCCGTGGGGGGAGCGGTGGCCTTCATGGTCAGGTCAGCGGTGCTCAATCCTCTCTCCAAGCTCTCTGCCTCGGCGCGCCGGATTTCGAAAGGCGACTTCAGCGCCAGGGCTGAGGTGGAGAAGGAGGACGAGGTTGGCATGGTGGCCCGTACCTTCAATGAGATGGCGGAGCGGGTTGAGCAATACGCCCGAGCCCTTGAGGATTCCAAGAGAGAGCTGGAGGCAAGGGTGCAGGAGAGGACCAAGCAGGTGCAGCAGATGGCGGCAGTTCGTGGTCAGCTGCTGCAGAGGCTCATTTCCGCCCAGGAGGAGGAGCGGCGCCGGGTGGCCCGGGAACTCCATGATGAAGCTGGGCAGGCCCTCTCCGCGATCATGATGAATCTATCCCGGGCGATAGAGGCCTTGCCTGATGAAGCCACCGAAGCCAAAGAAAAGCTAGCCCAGTCACGCTCCCTCGCCGCTCGCACCCTGGCCGACCTGCGCAAGCTAATCTACGACCTTCGCCCTGAAGTTCTCGACCAGCTCGGTCTGGTTCCGGCGCTACGCTCCTACGTCAAGAGCCATCTGGAAGCCCAGAAAATCAAGGCGCAGCTCAGCTTCATCGGCCTGAAGGACCGGCTCTCTCCCCAAGTAGAGATTACGCTGTTCAGAATCATTCAGGAGGCGATCACCAACATCATCCGCCACTCTGGCGCCTCGGAGGTCAACATCCAAGTAACGGCGAAAAACTCAATGGTCACCACCACCATCAAGGATAACGGTAAGGGGTTCGATGTTGAGGCAGCGTTTCAGGCCCCCGAGTCCTGGGGGCTGCGCGGCATACGGGAAAGGGTAGCCATCCTCGGGGGCGAGCTCAAGATAGAATCCAAACGAGGGAAGGGCACCAGTATCGAGTTCCGCATCCCTCTGGGAAGTGTCTAGCCATGGGCAAGATACGCATTTTGATCGTGGATGACCACGGGATTGTTCGGGCGGGCATACGCTCGCTCCTGGAGAGCCAGCCTGACATTGAGGTGGCGGGTGAGGCAGCCCATGGAGAAGAGGCCATCGAGAAGGCAAGAGAGCTTCACCCTGACCTAGTGCTGATGGACATCGCGCTGCCGGGGATGAACGGCATTGAGGCCACCCGCCAAATCAAAAAGGAGTTCCCTGACATCAATGTCCTCGTCCTCACCATGCACGACGATGAGGAGTTCTTCTTCCCCGTGCTCAGAGCTGGGGCATCAGGCTATATCCTGAAGGAGGCGGAACCACAGGAGCTGCTCTACGCTATCTATGTGGTCTGTCAGGGGCAGGTCTTTCTCTCCCCAGCCATAGCCAAGGTCTTTCTGGAAGGCTTCGTCAAGGCGGACGCCGGTCCACAAGACGAAAAATATAGTTCGCTCACCCCCAGGGAGAGAGAGGTGCTCCGCCTGGCCGCCTCCGGATACACCAACCGGGAGATGGCGGAGAAGCTGTTCTTGAGCATAAGAACAGTGGAAAAACATCGTCAAGCAGTGATGCGCAAGCTCAATTTGGCCAGGCGCGAGGACCTGACCAAGTACGCCCTGCGCAAGGGGCTCATAGACTTCGAAGGGTAAACCGGCCCGAAGCTGCCCCAGTACCAATACTTCCCCACCCGCTAGGCAAATTTTGGCTTTTCTCTAGGCATTTTTGGCCTTGTTACTGTGAATTGGGTACCCCCTACCCACAAAAATTGGGTTATTCGAGCCCTCGATTACGGTAGATATTTCAGAGTAGCTCATATAAACTCCTTGTAGACTTGAACCTCCCAGGAATGAGAATGATGAAGTACATTTTGAGATGGATTTGGGAACTTTTCCCTGCCCGGGAGATGGTACCGGTTCGAGTCTAACACCGGCTTCCGAGGTGTTATAGCACTAGAAAGGGGGTAGCTAATGAGAGCCAATACATGGAGAGCGGTCGTAGTCTTCCTCGCAATTGTTTCCCTGGTTTCAGTCATGGCGACGACGGTTTTCGCCACGGGAGGGCCGCACCAGGGGACATTCACCGCCACCACTGATGCCTGCGCCGGGTGTCACCGGGCGCACACTGGTACCGCAGCCAAGCTCCTGAAGAGCACCACTCAGTATGCCCTGTGCACCAGCTGTCATGATGGTACCTCCGCTGATACCAAGGTGACCACTGGTGTTTACCTCGGCACCAGCCAGGGCGTCCAGAACGCCGGGCTGAGGGGAGGCGGCTTCGAGCAGGCCTATATGGACACCTCAGCCTCGGGCAATGTGACTTCAGGCAATATCACCTCCAAGCATACTGTGGGAGCCAGCGCCGCCACCGCCTGGGGCTCGGGAACCACGGGTAACGGTGAGACGGTTGCCCTGGAGTGCGGTAACTGCCACAACCCTCACGGCAATTCCAATTACCGCATCCTCAGGCCCAAGCCCACCTCCCTCTCCGGATGGTCCAGCCTCACCGCGGTGAACATCACGGCCGGACTCAGCGACAACTACACCATCACCTATGATGCCAATAACTACCGTGACTTGAGCGCCTACTCCGCCAACGTCACCAACAAGATGGCTGAGTGGTGCGGCCAGTGCCATACCAGATATAAGGCATCACCCGGCTCGGGCAGCACTGACTCCGGCAGCTCGCCCTTCAACTACCGCCATCATACTGATACCCTGAGCGGCGAGTGTCTGGCCTGCCATGTGGCGCACGGTACCTCAGCCAGCATGAGTGGCAACGCCGCTGGACCAACCTGGCCTGATGGCAGCGCCAACGCGACCTGGCAGACCGGGACTGAAGGACAGTACAGCCGCTTGCTCACCGTGGATAACCGCGGCGTCTGCTTGCAGTGCCATAGCAGCAGTGACTTGTCGCAGAACTAGCCGCCAGCTGAGGTTACTCTGGCTTCAAGCTGGTGGAGCTACCCCGAGAGCGGCCCTTAGAGGGCCGCTCTCATTTTTGGATGGGAAGGCAGGGATTTGGCCAAGCTGATTATGGTAGAATGGCAGAAAACTTACCATCTCACTAACTGCGGATGGGCTCAGGTTTCCATCCAAGCCGGAGGCGAAGGGCAGGGTTAAGCTTGGCTTAGCAGGGACGTGGATATGAAAGGGTTTAAGAAGAGTGCATCCAGAATAGTGCTGGCACTTATTCTGGTGATGGTCACCGGCACCTCGCTGTGGTTTGCTGCCCCAACGAGCGCGCTGGAGATAACCATCGCCCCCCCGGCTTCCGGAACCGCCGGCGGCACCCACTCCTTCAGCGTGACCATCACCATTGAGGACCAGGAGCTGGTGCCCATTGAGCAGGTCACCCTATATATTTATAAAGCGGACGCGCGGGAGACCTACCAGGCCACCCTGACCAACCTCCCCCTGGGCACAGGCTCCAAAAGCTATACCACGGCAGAAACGGGTGGCGGTGCTGCCAGCGTTACGGCTACCCCCGGGTATGGCTGGGCGTATACCACCGGCACCGGGTACGCTTACTGGGCGCCAAGCGGTGCCTATTCCTGGGGTTATGTCTCCGGCTATAGCTACGCCTATGGAGCCGGCGCCGTCTCCATAACCTATGATGTCACCTGGACCTCCCCGCCCGACTGGCCCGCCGGCGATTACCGCATTGATGCTAGGCTCGCCGCCAATGGCGACAGCTTCACCCAAAGCAGCAGCCTGTTCAGCCTCTCCGCTGCGCTCGTGGCCCCGGGGCGCTCGCTGGCGCCCGGCTTCAAGGACCTGATGGGCATTGTTGATGCCAAGGGGGTATTCACCAGCGCCACCACCGCTGAATCTCTGGATGGGAAGCTCAGGCTCACCATCAACCAAGGAACCATCGGCAAAACCGCTGAAGGGAAGCCCCTTACTGAAATAAGCATAATTGAGGCGCCTGAGCTGCCACCCTTGCCCAAGGGCGCCAGCGTTATTGGCACCGCTTATGAGCTTGGGCCCAGCGGCGCCACCTTTGATCCGCCGATAACCATGACCCTCACCTATGATGAGGCGGATATCCCCAAAGGGATCAACGAAGAAAGCCTGTTCATCGCCTTCTGGGATGAGAACAACGGCCAGTGGGTTATGCTTAAAGGCATCACCGTTGACCCGGCGGCAAACACCATCAGCAGTCCGGTGAGCCACTTTACCCGCTTCAGCGTTATGTCCATCAGTAGACTGGCTACCTTTGAGCGGCGCCTCTTTGGCGAGAAGGTGGGGCAGCACAAGGTTCCCCCCAATTCCCAGGTCACCATGCGGATAGGAGTCTCCGTGGAGGTAGGGCTGACCTCGGTCAAGCTCATTGACTACTTCCCTGCCTCGTGGGTGGTCAGTGATGCCCGTGGAGGCGTGGTCTCCCCCGTGGACGCGACCACCAACAAGATTGAGTGGGCGGTGGGAGACATAAGCGCCGGGGGAGCCGTCAGCCGGGAATACGTCTTGCTCAGTCCGGAGAGAACCATACCCCCCACCAAATACCGGTTCTGGAGTGAAATCAGCCATTCCCCGGGCCTAGCCACCAGCGGCACCTGGGAGGTGCTGGTGGCTGACCCAGCGGTGACGGACTATCTCCACGCTGCCGATGTGGTGGTGGGCTCCGTCACTTATAATACGCTGAACAGCACCGCCCCGGTGGGCGTCCTAGCTGAGCTTACCGCCTCCTCACCAGCAGGCTCCGATGTCAAGCTAGCCGATGCCGACGGCATCTCCATCTTCGTCTCCGACCCGGTCCCGGCGGGCGAGCAGTGGGACATCGGGAGCACCTGGACCTTCAATATCTACTTCAGCAGTGACCCCGTGGTTACCATGAAACGGCTAATAGTGAAGATATATAAAATTGACAGCTCTGGAACGAAGACGGAGCTTTTCTCCGATACCAATAAGACCAATCAGGACCTCACTGCCTATCCGAACTACGGCCTATTCAACTGGAGTGTGAATGTGCCAACCGGCACCATCATCGGGCCTGAGGAGCGCTTCGGGGTGGAGTTCTGGGTGCGCACCGCTGACCCCGCCACCGTTTACCTGGGCTTTGATACCTCGTCGGAGAACTCTAGGATTGACCTTGCCTATACGATATCAACGGCGCCGGGTAACATCCGTGAGGCTCACTACCGCATCGGCCAGGATACCCCCCTCTCCTCAATGCAGTGGTATGAGGCCACTGATACCAAAACCAGGGGCATCAGACGAAACACCAATTTCCGGGTGCGCTTCCAGGTGTATAATAACGGCGGCACCGCCAAGAGCTGGCTACCTCAACTGGAGTATCTCTCGTCAGGAGGTACTTGGACGGCGGTGCCAACCACCTCGGGAACAGACCCCTTCTTTATCGCGCCCACCAGCCAGTTCAACAACGGGGACACCATCGCCACCACCGATTTCGCCCTGGGGACCGGAACCGGCATCGCCCAGGCAGGATACGCGTATGACGCCTCTCCGCCATCGGCTATCTCCCTTGATGCTGGCTCCTATACGGAGATTGAATTTAACGTTCAGGCCAATGCCAATGCTGAGTATTACACCGCCTACTCCTTCCGCCTGACCGATGCCGGAACCGCCTTTAACAGCTACGCCAACTACGCCACCATCTCGGTATGGGAGGATGATAATCCGTTTAGCCCACACTATAATTTTGCCACGGATACTGATAAGTGCGTCTCCTGCCACCGGGCACACACGGCCTCAGGGAAGAAACTGCGGAAGGTATGGCCTGAGGAGGGGCTGTGCAACGCTTGCCACGATGGCACCGGCGCCAGAACTGACATCGCCTCCCAGTTCAGCAACAAGAGTTACACTCACCCCATCGGCGCCACCGAGGGGAGCCACGGAACCGGTGAGGGATACTACAACTGGCTTCCCGCCTCCAACCGTCACGTGGAGTGTGAGGACTGCCACAACCCGCACGCTGCCTGGACAGGGGCCTCCACCCCTGGATTCGGTGACCTGGCCAGAACCATTGAGCGGGTTTGGGGGGTGACGGTGAGCAACCCCACCACCGGGTGGACAGCGCTCACCAGCGCCAATTATACCAGGGTCTCGCCGATAACTGAGGAGTATCAGCTGTGCTTTAAGTGCCACTCATCCTATGCCTACGATGTTACGCCACCCCTCTCCCACACCGGTGGCATCACCGAGACTGACCAGGCCAAGGAGTTCAACGTCAACAACGCCTCCTACCACTGGGTGGAGAATGACCTGACCGCAGCCTCAGGCAACACGCCGCGGACCAATGCCAGCAACAGAGACATGACCTTTACCCCGGGCTCAGGCATGTCAAAGGACACACCCCTGGGCTGCTCCAGCTGCCATGCCAGCGAGACGGCAACCGACCCTAGGGGGCCGCACGGCTCCAATAATGCCTATCTGCTGCGGGGCACCTGGAGTGATACTACCACGGGCACATCATATAGCCTCTGTCTCCAGTGCCACGACCCGAATGTGTATGATGCCGGCGGCTCCAATACTGCCGGCCTTACCAGCTTCTCCGGAGATCGCCCCAACCTCCACGCCTTCCATATGGGCCGAAGCGCAGTGAAAGGCTGCCAGAACTGCCACAGCGCCATCCCCCATGGCGGATGGACCCGGGCTATGGTGGTGCAGACCACCGACCCAGCGCCTTACAGCAACGGCTCCAAGCTGGTGATCTCCTCATGGGCTGGCCCCGGAGGATGGACGAAGGATAACTGCCTAGGTGGCCCCTGCCATTAGGGAAAAGCCCGTGACGATGGTCTTCTCCCGTTTTTGCCAGCAAGGCGCGGCACGAATGCTGAGATGCCGGGGTTGACCAGCCCCGAGAGACCGCTCTAGGCGCTCAGGCTATTGGGCGGGGATGTGGCAGAGCGTGCAATCAGTGCGGCCTTCCAGCTTGTGCGGTATCTGGGCCACGCCGCCGGGAACGACCTCATGGCAGAGCTCACAGGTCTCATCGGAGCGGTCCACATGGGTCTCGGGCAGTGCCCCCACCAGTTTCCCTTCAGCGTGGCAGTCAGCACACGGGTGACGGTCTGCCAGCGTATGCGGGGCATCCGGCGGCAGCACCGGAGCCACCTTGTGGCAAACTAGGCACATCTCATCGGTGCGCCCCTCATGAGTATCAGGCAGAGCCACCACCGCGCCTGCAGCGTGGCAGGTGGAGCAGGTTTCCCTTCCCTCAATGCGGTGGGCGATGAGCGTTGGAGTTACCGGCGAGACCTCGTGGCAGACCTGACAAGTCTGGTCAGTCCTGCCCTTATGGCTGGCCGGCACCGCGACCAGCGCGCCATCAGCATGGCAGGCAGAACAAGTGCCTCGGCCCACCAGACTATGCGTGATAAGAGGTGGCGTTACTGGCGAGACCTCGTGACAGACCAGGCACATCTGGTCAGTGCGCCCCTCATGAGTAGCAGGCAGGGCAACCAGCGCCCCCTCAGCATGGCAGGCAGAACAGTTCTCCTTACCCGCTGTCTTGTGGGCGATGAGCGTTGGGGTTACCGGCGAGACCTCATGGCAGGCCAGGCACATCTGGTCGGTGCGCCCCTCATGAGTAGCAGGCAGGACAACCAGCGCCCCCTCAGCATGGCAGGCAGAACAATTCTCCTTGCCCGCTGTCTTGTGGGCGATGAGGGTAGGCATGGTGGGAGATACCTCGTGGCACATGAGGCAGATTTTCG
>Ga0209426_1000176_pt1 | contig 94407 bp, 88 predicted proteins | sample Deesub1362B_J571_FD_187697 | JGI IMG/M metagenome (GOLD analysis project Ga0209426, IMG submission 187697) | Deep oceanic, basalt-hosted subsurface ecosystem from Juan de Fuca Ridge flank, Pacific Ocean, CORK Borehole 1362B_J2.571 (SPAdes)... ... | reverse complement strand
AATGCAACCGACGTCCCCATACCGGAAAAAGTCATAGAAAATCAGCTGCTTAGCTAACATGTAGTCACGAACCCCAAATTTGGCCCTAATAATTCCAATAACTTACAAATCAACTGTCAAACTTGGGTTGGTTCGGTTGTGCTAGGATAAGATAAAATTGCGGCTCCTTTTATTGGGGAGCATTTCCTCTATGCTGTCTTCAATCCAGAGGATTTATGCTAGTTCTGCCACGTTTTCTCGTAAACTTTTGATTTACAACATCGAGGTATATCACCAGAGCTTAGTACCATGATCCCTGGTGGAGGTTTACACGGGAGATGCTCCGCTAAAGCACGTAGCATGAGAGTCCCAAAAAAAGGCATGGTGAAGAATGCTGGGATCTTGCACTGCGAGAAAAATGGTCTTGGACAGTAGGGGACCCTGCTTCTTTTTCCCTAACTTCAGTCTATGTTGACGGATTTGATGTTCAGACTGGATATTAAACCTATATTTTGCAGACCCCCTTATCCAACACCAGCTTGCCGTCAAAATATACGCTTGCATCTTTGAATATGGCATCATGGTGGTTAGGTGCCAACACCTTGCCCCCTATAGCAAAATTACTTCCGATCCCACAGTGACAATTGCCTAGCCTACCCAAGTCTTCGAGATTAGTGGCAGCCAAACGGGCGCATGGGTTGAGACCAATACCGAATTCAGCAAAATTGAAAGCTTTTTCATCCTCAAATCCCTCTAGAATCTCCCTAAATCTGCGGGCATTCCCTCCACCCTGAATGTCCACCACCTTCCCCTCCTTAATTACCAGGGTGACAGGATCATAAAGGGTGATGCCGACACTCATGATGCTGACGTCAATAACAGCCTTGCCTTCTGTCGTCCCTTCAACTGGGGAGATATTGATCTCGCTATCCGGAAAGGCTGCAAACTCTCCTGGATTTCTAAATAGACCTGTCTCATACTGAACCGGACGCCCCTTGACCTCGCCGCAGATATCCGTGCCCAATGGGGATGTAATACGAATTTCTTTGGTTTCAGCCAAAACTTCTCCCAGCTTCCTGCCTAGTCTATCGCATTCCTCATAATCAGCCTCGATGGCGCCGAGGCAAAGGGCATCCTCGGTAATTTCGCACATTGTTGAACCACGTTTGCCGGCTTTTATGGCTTCCACTCTGGCCTTGGTATGGGTCTGAGACCAAGTGGAGGGCTGAAGAAATACGTCTGCTTCACGGAAAGCCGCGACGACAGGTTCTGGAAGTTGAGCTCCATGAGTTTTGACCGGCGGAATTATGATGATGATCGGTGTCGCGCCGACAGCATAAGCTGCACTGGCCAAGGCTTCAGCTATCCTGAGCTTGTTTGTGTCAGTGGAGATCAGGACCGTTTCTCCTGGTTTGACCCCACCGCAATCCATGCATTTCAAAGCCCCTCGCATCATCTGGATTGGACTGGATGGAGCTGGTATATAATGCCAGTACGAAATAGTCCATTCTCTAGTGCTCATCGGTATCTTCCCCCTATTTTTTTCATTTTGCAGAAAAGATAAAGGGATCTGAGTTTACCCAAATCGCTAGCACCTTTTTGGAGGTTCTATTCACCGTCCTATGAGGACTGGATGATTTGTAAGTTATTGAAGTTCCAGGTGTAAGATGATAAACTTCGTTTTCAACTTCCACGTCTAGCTCTCCTTCAAGGACAAAACCGCATTCAATGCCTTTGTGAGTGTATTTTACGTCACCTGTAGAAGAGTTGGGAGGATATTCAATCAACATAAATTCACATCCTAGCTCTAGTTTATTAGATAAAAGCGAAAATTTGATGCCACCATGTGTTAAAATAACTTTCCTTTTGTTTGGATGAATAACGGGACATGCATTTACACTGTTTTCCGTGGGTGTTATATCATCTAATAAATATGCTGGAGAGACCCCAAAAAACTTAGAGATTCTGAGCAAGGTCTCCAGTGAAGGAGCAATCACCCCTCGTTCCACTTGGCTGATTAAACCCGGAGACATACTGATCTCTTCAGCCATCTTGTTAAGAGTCAGCTTTCTCTCTTTTCGAAGTTTTAGAATCTTATTCCCGAGCCCAATTAGCACCTCGCGTGTCAGCTCCTCTTTCTCTTTCTTATCCATAGCTTCACCGGACAACAATCTGTTATGTTTTCTGATCTTCTCTCTCTTATCCATGCTATTTGAGCCATCTCCATCAGCTCGCATTCTTCATCAACAAGGGGGATAATGGAGGCTAGTTAAGTTAAAACAACAGAGTTACTTTTTAGATTATGGGCATTTTTCTCCACACTTTTCTGTGGATCCTAGAGAGATTCCCAAGGGCTTGTCTCGGCAATCCCGGGGTTTGGGGGTGAAGCCCCCAACTTCGCCGGCCCTTAGAGAATTATGAGGGCTAGCGCGAATACGACTACAAATCTGAAAGTCGTCGTTGATAAAAAACTGACCCAACCCATCTTTCTAGCGTGGCATCAAAAATCGACAAGGAGATCAGTCGACGATGAACACGGTTTTGATACAAGCCCCTTTCTCCATCAGATTGATAACCTCTTCCCAATTCTCCAAAGGGAATCGATGCGAAATGAGGGGGGTCATCTTTACACGACCTTCCTCAACCAGGGCTATAGTTCTAGCCCAATCGGTAAACACTCCAGAGGTCCAGGTCCCCTTTAGTTCTAGTTCGTTCATCACGATCGTGTTTAGTCCAAACTCAACTTCTTCAGGATACAGGCCTACTAAAATAATCTGTCCTCCTTTTTTCACCGTGGGTAATAAATTTTGGAATGCTAGGACATTACCTGAACATTCGAAAAATAGGTCCGTTCCCTTGCCATCCGTAATCTCTTTTATAAATGAAAGCACATCATCATGACCGGATCGAAGGACATGGGTTGCTCCTAGTTTCTCAGCCAACTTAAGTCGACTTTGGTTCTTTCGGCCTACCATGATAATCTTACTGGCTCCTGCAGCTTTAACCACTTGAAGCACAAACAAACCTATTGGGCCTGGACCACTGATTGTTATAGTATCTCCTGCCTTTACATTAGCAATTTGAATCACTGCCCGTGTTGCGACAGAGAGGGGTTCTAAGATAGCTGCTTCTTCATAAGATATGTTTTCTGGAATTCTGTGGACTTTGTCTCCAATGGTTTTTACATATTCGGCAAAAGTTCCATCCGTACCATATCCCAAGCCCCTACGTTCAGCGCAAAGGTTATATCGCCCCACCCGACAATAGTCACACCTGCCGCAGATGATCTTAGAAGTCTCAAGGGCTACCCTGTCGCCAACATGGATTTCACTTACGGCTCCACCTACTTCGACCACCTCACCAGCGCCTTCATGCCCCATGATTACGGGTATCTTGGTCTTAAAGTCCCATCGATATATCTCCATATCCGTGCCGCAAAAACCTGCGGCTTTAACTTTGACGAGAACCTCGTGGTCCTCAATTGACGGTATTTTCACGTTCCGGATTTCAATATTCCCTGGACCTTCCTCGTATTTCACCAAAGCTTTCATTGAAGTCCATCCGGTTTCTAAGTTATTTGCTAGTCATTCCCCTGAATTCGTATACAGTAAATCGTCTCCTCATTTTTTAGACACGGAATTAGCTTAATCCTCCGGTCGTTCGATTTGGGGCTCTTCTTTCCTCGCGAATCTGCGCTAGGGTATTGTTGCCATACTTAATCATCAGCCTCAGTGCTGATGGCCGTAACGTCTTTTCGTCGCTGTGCAGCCACTGGGTCCGTCCCTGCCCATTCCTTAGAATTTTTCCAGTTCCACCCCTCCACAGTTCTTGGGTCCTGCCTCCCTTCCCTTGCCTGCATTTGGGCGTTGCGCTTGACCGACCACCGACGGAGTGATCTCCTCTCATGACCTTGTCTCCTCTCGCCCCATGGATTTGCTTCGCTTAGGCCATAGCGTCCTTAATGTCCCCGAGCTTCTCGGCTTCAGATACCAGAATTGAAATATATTGTCAATAAAAATTTTTAGCCAAAATGAAAAACATTTCCCTATCCGATAGTGCTACGACGTAAAAAGAAGAGCAAAATCCAATAGTTGCGATAATAAGGAGTTTCGTGCAATGTCTAGAATTTCAGGGGGTAAGATCGATATGTTAGACCAACGGCGGGATGGTTTAAAGTTCTTTCTTTTCAGTAAGTTAGACTGTTGTTGGATCAGCTTGGTAAGTTGAAGCACGGCGCCATTTTTGTCGAGAGATTCCCAAAAATGGAACATTTGAAGAAGGGGGCGGCCCTTCCCCCAACTCTGGTCGTTTCCCACCTCGAAGATGCTTGTAGCCCAGGGTCATCTCCTCGGTGGTGAGGGTATCGCCGCTGGAGGAAAGCAGATATTTGCCGTCGAGCTTCACATAGGATCGGACATTGGCCCAGGGTTGGTGACGTCAACTATTTTTCCCCTTAGACGGTAATTAAAAATTCGTGGTGTGCGCAATTTGAGGTTCTGAGGACTGGGCTTGCTGTTGATGAGTCTTTGCTCCCCCCGTTCAGCATAGGCCCTCTTCCATCGATAAAAGGTGTCACGAGATCCCGAAATAGCGGCAGGTCTTGGAGACGTTGCCCGTCTGCTCGGCGTGCCTCAGAACTCGAAGCTTCCTCCGAATGTCCCGTTGTGCTTGTGTCATACCACGACCTCCTCATCATTGAACTGTGAACTATACCATAGATGTCGGCGGAAGTCGTGGTACTTAAGTACGGCTGGCTTGAGGGGGCTAAATACCTAAGTAATTTCTGACTACATCCATCTCTTTTCTGAACGTATCGCCAGACGCTTCATAGGCGACAAGACCGTTCAGAAAAATGTATGCACGATCGGCCAATGCCTTGGCCATATCTAGGTTTTGTTCCACTAATAATATGGCCATGCCGCTGGCGATCAAGTGACGGCAAACGTGCTCAACTCTGTTGATTATGGTCTTGGATAGACCTTCTGAGGGCTCATCCATCATTAATAGCATTGGATTGGTTACTAAGGCACGGCCGATCGCCAACATCTGTTGTTCACCGCCGCTGAGGCGTGCTCCTCCAATCCGGGCCCTTTGTCTGAGTTCTGGAAAAAGGTCGTATACAGTATCCGGTGTCCATTCAGTGGCTCTTTTTTTGCCACGGTAAGCAAATCTCAAATGCTCATCCACCGTGAGTGAAGGAAAGAGAAGCCTTCCTTGGGGTACATAGCCGATTCCCATGGCCGCAATCTCATGAGTTGATCGTCTGGTGATTTCTTGCCCGTTGAAAAGTATTTTTCCTGTCCTGATAACAGGTGGTAAGCCCAAAACCGACCGCAAAAGCGTGGTCTTGCCCATTCCATTGCGGCCGACGACTACAATCAACTCGCCCTTATTGACCTTTAAGTCCACTTCCTGCAGGACGTGACTCTTACCGTAATAGGCATTGAGTTTTACTATATCCAGAAGCTCGGGCGGCATCTTGTCAACCATTGGAGTTTCGGCTGAGCGTGTAAATCTCCTGTACTAGTGGGTTCGCTTGGATCTCCTGGGGTGAACCTTCTGCAATAATGGAGCCTTGATGCAAAACAGAGACCTTGTCGGCTATGGCAAAGGCTACATCGATGTCGTGCTCTATTATCACTACTGTCATGTCCTTTTTTAAACTCATGATCAGTTGCGTCATAAAAGAACGTTCTTTGGCTGAAAGTCCAGCCATGGGTTCATCCAAAAGCAGGATCTTGGGCTCATGTGCTAAGGTTATGCCCAACTCGAGTTGGCGTTGCTCCCCGTGGGAAAGTTCACTGCAAGGAACGTCAAATTTCTCCTCCAAGCCCACCTGCTGGGCCACTTTCAAGGCTTTTCCCCAAGGTTCCGTGAATCTCTTCCAAGGCCGGAATAGGGTCGCCAAGAGAGACGGAGATACACTGTTCCTTTTCCAGGCTGCCAAAAATAGGTTTTCCTGAACGGTAAGCTCCATAAACAGATTCGACATCTGGTACGTTCGACCCATTCCCAGTTGGATTCGTTTCTGAACGGGCTGACGCGTTAAATCGTGGCCGAAGAGGAATATCTCTCCTTTGTCCAAGGGTATTTCACCTGTGATGAGGTTGTAAAGCGTGGTCTTGCCGGCACCATTGGGCCCAATCAAAGCTCGGCTTTCCCCCACGTCGACCTCTAAGTCCACATCTGTTACAGCGTGAATACCACCGAACGATTTCGAGACACCTTTAAGAGTGATAGCTTGCATCTGATTGGACCCAATGATTGCCGTTTTTTTCATCCCGAGCCAAACAGTTTAGTCGACCCATCCGTTGTTCTTCTTAAGATTCTCCACATACTCTTTACCGAAATATTTCTCTATTTCTCTGAAGTATGCTTCCTTCTCTCCAGGAGGATAATTTCTGGTGGTGGCGGGCTGAGCCATATATTTTTCAGCCATATCCGCATAGGGCCCAAATTGAGACACATTTTTGTATGTTTTAACCACGATGTTCATCAAGTTGCCGTTTTTCTTTACCACCTTCTTGATGTAGATGTTCTGAACAGGGTTACCATACTTGTCGAAGTAAAAAGGCCCGCGAGGAGATTCTTCAGCGCTCATTCTCACATTACGTATGGCGTTGATGAACTTCTTGGGATCATCTACTTTCCCATCGATTGCCTCCATTGCCTTAAAGGCAACATGCATTGCGTCATATCCTTGAACTGCAATCACACTGGGATATTCGCCGAAGGCTTTTTTATAGCTTTCCCTGAACTTCTGGTTGGCCGGTGAAGGGTTTCCATCGTAATAATGAAGCGAGGAATAGACTCCCAGGGCCAGATCTCCTAGCTCGGCCAACATGGGTACGATGGGCACGTTCGCCTGGCCCAGGATCTGGGGATACACCTTGTCCAGACCAAACTGGTACCATTGTTTGAAGAAGGCCACCACTTGGGCGCCGCCCGAGTTGTTGAGCACAGCGTCGTACTCCTTGGACAAACCCATCAGTTTGGCCATGATGGAACTGAAATCCACTGCCTCCACCGGGTGCCAGATGCGCAGCACCTTCTCTCCACCGTTCTCCAGGAATCCTCTGATAAAACCAGCGGCCTGGTCCCATGGATAAGAATAGTCCTGCCCAACAATTATAACCTTTTTATAGCCAAGATCTTTGGCGCAGAACTTGCCGAAGTGGAAGATCACTTGGGAGCCTGTCCAGCCGGGCCGAATCAGACTGTACGTGGCCTTCCGCATGGTCATGTCTTCAGGGGCCGAGTATCCGACCAGAATAGGGACATCAGGATTGCGCGCCGCCCAGTCCACAGCGGCCATTCCTTCGTGACCCAAAGATGGACCGATGATCAGATGTACCTTGTCCCGATTCTTAAGAGAATCCAGCTTGGTCCTCATGACCTCAACGTCAGCCTTGGTGTCTTCCGTGAAGAGCTTGATCGGGATACCCCTAAACTTATAATCTCTCTCCGCCAACGCCAGTTTTATCCCATTAAGAACCTGCTGCCCGAAAATGGTGGCCCAGCCTGTGGTAGGTCCAATATGCCCGATACGTATTTCGTCGACAGCATGGACCGGGCTCAGCCACCCCATAGTCAGGGCAAATACACCGACGAGTGTAAATATCTTTTTTCTGCTCATCATTTCCTTCCTCCTTTTTTCTTGTCGTCTATCTTGGCCCCAGGGATATATGCCATCATATGGGCATCTACCCTGAAACCTGCCCCCTCAAGCAGTCTTTTTCCGTTTGGTCTCCAAACGCTTCTTCGCTGTTCCTACAATGCCTTGAGGCGCGAACATGATCACAAGCATGAACATGATGCCCATGAAAAGGAGATATCGTTTGGTTACACCGCTTAACCAAACGTCTAGCATTTTAAGAATTCCTGTCCCCAAAATTGCACCCCCAAGCGAGTTGATGCCTCCCAGGATACCGGCAAGCAGGGTATCCACATTTGTTGTCAAGGAGACGGAATGGGGGTTGATGAGACCCGTGAAGTAGACAAAGAACACCCCGCCAAGGGCTGCAACAAATGCTGCGAATATAAATGCACAATACCGCAACAGCCCTACAGAATATCCCAGCATTCTCATCCTCGATTCACTGTCTCGGATTCCCCTCAACATTAAACCGAACGGCGACCGTTTTAAGGCCGCCAAAAAAATAATCGAGCCGACGAAAAAGATCAGGTTGAAGAAATAAAAGGCCGTTTTGGATTCCGCAGTTGAAATGCCGAACAACATCGGGGCATAAACTTCATGAATTCCAGTGTCTCCTCTGGTTACAGAGGCCCACTGGCTGGCCAGGGCCCACACCAACTGGCCTAGAACCAAGGTGAGCATAAGAAAGTAAATGCCCCGCGTCCTGATCACCAGCAGGCCAAAAAGGGCTGCAGCCACTGTGGCCATGGCAATGCCGATCAAGGGAGGAATGGGAAAAGGCAAACTGTATCGAGTCTGCAAGATGGCCACAAAATATCCCGCAATCCCAAAAAAGGCGGCTTGCATCAAGGAGACCCATCCTAATTCTCCAGCCAAAAAAGCCAAACTCATGGTCAGCATACCGAAATACATGATCCTGATGACCATCATGACCACATAACCAGAGCTCCACCATGGAAGGGTTAGGAGCAACGAGATCGAGATTATTCCGAAGAAGATTTTCCAGATATTCAAAGATAGTTTGTCATTCATGCCTCTTTACCAAATAATCCTTGAGGTCGGATGGATAAAATGATGGCCACTGGGAGGAAGAGGAAAAATAGAGAGAACTGAGGGATGAACGCAGTGGCAAAGCTGTAAATCAAGCCCGTAATGAGGGCACCTACGATCGTGCCACTCAAGCTCCCCATCCCTCCTATGATGATTACGATAAGTGTAAGCAAAAGGATCCGCCAGTCTTCTCCTGGACCGAGCATCATAAAAGTTCCACCTACCACCCCCGCAATACCAGCCAATCCCCCTGACAATCCAAACACAATGGTAAAAAGTCTAGTTACGTTGATACCGAGGGCGGATACCATATGGAAATTGTCTACTCCTGCTCTAATGGTTATTCCCAAATTGGTCTTTTTCAGGAATACCCAAAGACCCAAGATGATAAAAATGGCTAGGCCCAGCATGAAGATGCGGTAAAGAGGGTAAATGATGCCGATGACGGGAATGACAACTGCGCCGCCCAGCGACTTGGGGATGGCGATGGTTTTGGGGTTTCCTCCCCACACGACGAGGATCAAATCTCCGATAATAATGGCCACGGAGAGCGATATCAGAGTCTCTATCAGATCATTGCCCCGGGCCCAGCTCAGCAAGAATCGCTCCTCAACAAGTGCCAGAACAGCGGTGAAGAGGCCTCCCAGGAGCACAGCCAATGCCCAGTTTCCGGTGGCCTTTAACACGGTCAAGCCAATATACCCACCGGCCAAATAAAAAGCGCCATGAGTCAGATTGACGACTCTCATCAGACTGAATGAAAGAGTCAGGCCGCTGGCCGTGATGAAAAGAAGGGCCGCGAGGGTCAGGCCGTTTAAGAACGACATGCCGATGAGGAGCGACACGGATCACCTTTTCAAGGCGCGGCGTTTTGTCGATTTCCCTGTCCGCCCGAGGGGACGGGCAGGAGGTGATGCCTGCTCTAATGGACTAGGTCTCTAATCCCTTCGGATAAGGCGCAGGCCTCTCTCACCGTTAGAAACGGATGGCCTTGAACTTCTCCATCTGTGTCTTTATGGCGACTTCAACAGGCAGTCTCTCCACGCTGGATGCACCGTAAAACCCGTGAACCCCCTTTGTGTTTTTCAAGACGTATTCGGCGTCCTCCGGTTCTGAGATGGGCCCACCATGGCACAAACAGATTACGTCAGGATTTACGCTTTTGGCTGCATCGCAGAGTTCCTGAACCTTTTTCGGGGCTTCCTCCAACGAGACGGCCGTAGTGGCCCCGATGGCCCCTTTAGTGGTAAGCCCGAGGTGGGCCACAATCACATCCGCCCCCGCCTCGGCCATGGCCATGGCCTCCTCGACGGTGAATACGTATGGGGTGGTAAAAAGGTCCATCTCGTGGGCTTTTCTGATCATTTCCACTTCCAAACCGAACCCCATACCTGTCTCCTCCAGATTTTGTCTGAACAATCCGTCGCAGAGACCCACTGTGGGGAAATTTTGCACGCCCGAAAAGCCTGCCTCCTTGATCTCCTTTAAGAAGACGTCCATAAGGCGGAAGGGATCGGTGCCACAAACTCCTGCCAGAACAGGCGTATTTTTAACTACAGGCAGGACTTCCTTGGCCATATCCATGACAATGGCGTTGGCGTCGCCGTAAGGCATGCAGCCGGCCAAGGAACCTCGACCTGCCATCCTGAATCTCCCCGAATTGTAGATCACTATCAGATCCACTCCGCCCGCCTCCTCAAATTTGGCCGAAATTCCTGTGCCGGCCCCGGCACCGATGATCGGACGTCCTTCTTCTATTGTCTTTTTCAGCCTGGCCAAGATCTCTTGTCTGGTAAACGCCATTTTTATCCTCCTTTTTCCTTGACTAATAGAGCATTTACTTCTGAATCATAAGCTCCATCAGCATATCAACAGCCTTTTCTGAAAAGATCTCATCGTTAATGTTACAATCCATCTCCGCCACTGCGATACCCGGCTTGACGTTCTTCTTTATAGCCTCGAACAAGGCTTGGTCGGCTTCAGGCCACCAAAAAGGTTGCCCTTCGCTGTCGAGCATGGATACACCTTTCAATGGAAGGAGAAACGCCACTCTCCCTTTGGAGGCGTTCGCTTTCTGGGCGAATATCTCCCCCATCTTCTTGTTCTCCTCAACATTAGTCCTCATTAGGGTCACCGAGGGGTTCCATTCGTAAAAAAGACGGTCTTTGTACTTCTCGGGCACTGTATCCTTGGGGCCGAAATTGACCATATCTACACAACCAGGAACGATCAGATGGGGTATTCCCACTTTGCCAGGAGCATCTAAACGTGTTGGCCCTGCACTGAACACGCCGCCACAGATTTCATCCGCCCATTCCGTGGTCGTTATATCGAGCACGGCATACACATACCCATCCTCTACGAGCCCTTCCATGGTCCTGCCGCCTATGCCGGTGCAATGAAATACCAGCACTTCATACCCTTTTTGAACCAAAGCCTCTCGACAGCGATCCACGCAAGGGGTGGTATTCCCGAACATAGAGGCAGTAATAATAGGTTTTTGCTCCCCCGAGGGACTGTAATCCATCTTGACCATACCGCAAATAGCCCCGGCTGCTTCTTTAAAAATCTTCTCGCTGATGAGGTTTACTCCGGCAACATCGACAATTGACGGAATCATTGTTATGTCCTTAATGCCCACATAAACGGATGTGTCTCCCGAAGCCACCGTAGAGACCATTACTTTGGGGACGCCGATGGGAAGGGCCCGCATGGCCGCTGTAATGACGCTGGAACCTCCGGAACCGCCCATTCCCAGCACGCCGTGGAACTTCCCCTCCTTATATAGCTTCTCCGCAAGGGTCGCCACTCCCCTGCTCATTACCTTCATGGCCACCCCCCGGTCCTTGTTCTTTCGAAGGCGGTTGATATCATCACCTCCTGCTTTGGCCACTTCAGCGTTGTCTATGTCCACAGGAAATAGATCGGTTCCTCCCAGGACTCCAAAGTTCATGGTCAGAACCCTACATCCTTGAGCCTCAATCAGTTTTTTAACGAAGTTATATTCATGACCCTTGGAATCGAAGGCCCCAATCAATAAGATGATCTTGGCCATTTCCTGCTCCTTTCTTGAAAGGTTCCATAGGCGGGAACAAACTAGTGGATAAATAAGCAAAATAGGTGCCACTGTATCTGGAATACATCGCATAATCATATTAGTGTAATAATATCGGCAACTAAGAAGTATTTGTCCGTTAACAGGTGGAGCCCATTTTGGAAAATTTCCATAAACCTATTGAACTCCATCTGTTTCTTTGGTAAACAGATATGTATCCCGAGGAAACAGTTGTAACCCCTTAAATGGCCATAATCATGCATGACAAGGTCTTTCAGCTCCTTTCGACATTGGAAACCGCCCGTTCCAGTCGTTACCCCTTGATCTTCGTGATATGCGGCTCTGGCCATATCGCACGCTATGCCATCGAGGGCGGGGCCCATTTCATCATGGTATTAAATGCCGGCCTTTATAGAATGGCTGGTGTCAGTTCACTAGGTTCCTTCCTACCGTTCGGTAATGCCAACGACCAGACAGAGGAACTGTTGCGCACCCAAATTCTACCTCGTGCCAAAGAGATACCCGTGGTGGCGGGGGTGATGTCCAACGATCCGACCTTACCGACATTCGATCGATTGAAGCGGCTAAAAGACTTGGGCGTTGCTGGGGTGACCAACTGGCCTTCAGTCGGGCTTGTAGACGGTAATTTCCGGCAGGCATTAGTAGAAGAGAATTTTACCGTCGAAGCCGAAGTCGAGATGTTGTTAGAAGCAAAAAGGATGGGATTTGTTGCATTTGGGTTCGTCTTTTCCAGGACAGATGCAGCTTTAATGGCGGAGTCAGGTGTAGAAGTCCTGATATTAAACCTTGGCTGGACTCATGAAACATACGATATTCATGAAAAGCGAGACCGAATTCAATATGCTGTCGTCAAGATCAATGAAATGTTAGAAGCGGTTAATAGTACAGGCAAAGACCCTATTTGTCTGTACTATGGTGGGGCCATTACAACACCTCAAGATACTGTAGAATTATACAAAAGGACCAGAGTCCATGGGTACGGAGGCGGCAGCGCTTTCGAAAGAATACCCATTGCAAAGCTAGTAACCAATACTGTGAAGCAATTCTGCTCTGTACCTCGCCAAGCGGAATCTCGACTCCCAGGTGATGGGATGGGCGAACTGGTTGGCGCCAGCCCGGCCATGTCGAAGCTCTACAAGCTCATCGAGAGAGTGGCGCCTTACGATGTGAACGTATGTATAGAGGGTGAGACAGGGGTAGGCAAAGAGCTGGTCGCAACCCAGATCCATCTTTTGAGTCATCGAGCCTCCCAACCTTTTATAACCCTTAACTGTGGGGCCATCCCGGACACTCTGATCGAGAGCGAATTCTTCGGCCATGAAAAAGGGGCCTTTACAGGGGCCGTAAGGAGAAGACTGGGCAAATTCGAACTTGCGGATCGAGGAACATTGTTTTTGGATGAGGTGGCGGAGTTAAGCCCCAAGGCCCAGGTTAGCCTTCTTCGGGTGCTGCAAAAAAAGGAGATTTCAAGGGTGGGGGGGGAAAAGGCCATACCCATTGATGTAAGGATCATAACGGCAACTCATCAAGACCTCAAGAAACTTGTAAACAAGGGAAAGTTCCGTGCCGATCTATACTTCAGATTAAATATGATCACACTAAAGATTCCACCACTTCGCTCTCGTAAAGAAGACATCCCAGCCTTGGTAGACAAATTTCTCAACGAGCTCGGCTGGCAATTTAGACGACACGTAATAGGAGTGACGCCAGATTTCATGGACAGACTTATGAAGCATTCGTGGCCTGGGAATGTACGTGAGCTAAGACACGTCTTGTGTCGTGCGATCCTACTCGAAGACGGACCCATACTGGAAGGAGAAGACTTTGTTCCCGATCTAGTATTTCCAACGCACGATTTTTCAACAGACTTCATGACTACTGAAGGATTGATGAAAAGAGAGGAAAGAAACGTTGAAAATGAGCTGATTATTAATGCTCTTAAAGCCACTGGAGGAAACAAGTCAAAGGCTGCCGCATTGTTGGGAATCAGTCGCAAGACGTTATATGTAAGGCTGAAAAAGTTAAATCATTCTAAAAACTTATAGTTACAGTTGTCAGACAGGACTCCATAAATTTTTATCCCTCCAGACTTAAGTGGAACCGTTTTTTTCGGCTACGAACTGGTTCTGGGTCTTCCTAGTCGAGATCGCCCCTGTCCATTTGTGGTAATTCGACCAGGATGTAGGCTCAATATCCCCGGCAAGGAGAGCCTCCAACGGAGGGCCGAGGGGGAATGGAGTTGTTCGTGCGTCTGCGTTGGGCTGGCCTTGACCAGAAGAGAGGACGTTCTAAAAAGGGGTCCTCTCTACTTGGAGGGAAGATCCGAAGGAACGGGACCTGAGGAGGAGTCGTACGGGAAAAGGAGACGGGTCTCACCGGATCCCAGAGCCTGCGGTGTATCGGGGATTGTGAAGCTATTCGAGATATTCGATGCGATAGGTGGAGTTGAGAGTCCTGATCAACATGCCACCCTTGATCTCCTGGATCTCCTGGACGGGGCTCGTCCTCAGGATTCGACCTTGTCCCAGCGAGAGGGTGTAGCGCTGCCCCCGCTCAGGTGGAGTGGTTTCCCAACCGATGATGGATGAGATATATTCCCGGCTTGGCCCCACCATACGGGAAAGGGAGGCCTTTCTTGTGGCCGACTCGTCCGTCCCCGTAAGCTCACTTCGATAGATTTCCATGTGCCCTCCAGAGGATCGCCCTTATATTTCACTTCCTACTCTGCTAATCATGCAACAATCAGGCCAAAAGTTCCTTCTCTTTTGGGGAGATCCGAAAAACTTTTTTCAACTTCCATCTCCCCCTTCCACCCAGGGACGTCCCATCTGCTTCGATCCGAGAAGGAAATTACAATTTGGAGAAATATTGCACATATCCGTGACGTTCCATCTAGTAGGCTCTGCCCTGCAACAAAGGAGATGGGGGATCACCTCTCCTTCCCTTGACAAGAGGCGGCCTGCCCTTTAACGTCCCCGTCTGAAGGGAAAGAGTCGGTATCCGTGTCTCCAAGTGAGGATGGGATTCCTCTGAAGGAAACAGTATCATCAATGTGTCGCCGAGAGTTCCCATGAAGGCCTTTGTCACCGGGCTGCAGGGTGGATGGGATCCTTCTTGCCGAGGCGTGGCGATGAGGATCTTGTGAGGAACGGAGGATGAACGCTCCCACGCTAGAAGAGATTCGGGAGGCCGCAAAAAGGATCGCTCCTTATGTTTACAGGACTCCGGTGCTCACTTGCGCCTCCATCGATGCTAGGTGCGAAGCCGAGGTCTATTTCAAATGCGAGAACTTCCAGCGGACCGGCTCATTCAAGATGCGTGGGGCAAGCAACGCGGTCCTTTCCCTCGAGGAGGAGGTGGCAATAAGGGGCGTGGCCACCCACTCCTCGGGAAACCATGGGGCGGCCCTGGCGAGAGCGGCAGGGATCAGGGGAGTGCCTGCCTACGTGGTTATGCCCAAAAACGCCCCTTCTGTCAAAAGAGAGGCGGTTCGCCATTATGGGGCCCGCATTATCTTATGCGACCCCACTTTGGAGGCCCGTGAGGAGACCCTGGCCAAGGTTGTCCGCGAAACAGGGGCTTCCTTCGTCCACCCCTATAACGACCAACGGGTGATTTGCGGCCAAGGGACCGCTGCCCTGGAGTTGCTGATGGAAGTGGAGGGAGAGCTCGATGTGGTGATGGCCCCTGTGGGGGGAGGGGGCCTGGTGAGTGGGACGGCAGCGGCCGTGGCGCACTCCTCTCCCAGGACCCGAGTGATTGGAGCCGAGCCCGCCAATGCCGATGACGCCTATCGTTCCCTCAAGGTCGGAAGGATCCTGCCTGCGGGAAATCCGCGCACAGTAGCGGACGGTCTTCGTACCTCCCTGGGCAGCCTCACCTTCCCAATCCTCTGCCGATGGGTGGAGCGCATCGTGACCGTGGAGGAGGAGGCCATTGTCCAGGCCATGCGCTGGATCTGGGAGAGGATGAAGATCGTGGTGGAACCCTCGGCTGCGGTCCCGTTGGCAGCCCTCCTCACTCGGAGGGAGGAGATTCCGGGAAGGCGCATCGGCATTATCCTCTCCGGGGGGAATGTGGATTTGGATCGGCTGCCCTGGATCCCCTGACCGAAGAGGACCATCTCCGGTCTGCAGGGGAGAGAGACCTCCTCCTCGTTGGCCCGGTTGGCAAGGGCAGCGATTCCTTCTTCGGACTCCTTGGAGAGCGGGAGGAAGATCCATGCAGACCGCCCTCAAGTTGGCCCTCAGTCTCGTTATCATCCTCGTGTGCACTCAGATCGGAAAACGGATCCCCTCCTTGGGGGGGCTCCTGGCCACCATGCCCCTGACAGGAGTCATCGTTATGGTATGGCTCTATATGGATCGGCCCGGAGACTTCGGCTTGCTGACCCGATACACCCAAGGGGCCCTTTGGGGAATCCTGCCGAGCATCCTCTTCTTTCTGACGGCTTTCATGGGGTTCAAGAGGGGGTTTCCCCTTCATCTCGTCCTTCCGGCAAGCTTCGGGGTATGGCTTCTGGGAGCTTTGGTCCACCAGTGGCTCCTGAGGTCATGAGATGCTGTTCAAGAAGGAGTAGGAAACTGGTGATGGACGATCGGAGAGAGAATCGGGAGGCGATGCCTGCAGGTCCAGTGGCGCTTTTTGGGATCCCATGGGACAGGAATGCTTCATTTCTTCGGGGCGCGTCCTTGGGGCCGGGCCGCATCCGAGAGGCCCTGCACAGCGGCTCATCCAATCTCTGCACCGAGGCAGGACAAGACCTCTCCCGGGATCCCCGCTGGCGGGACCTGGGGGACCTGGATCTGGATGGAGAGAAGGAGCCCTTGAAGAGGGTGGAGGAGGAGGTGACCCGGATCCTCTCACGGGGATTTCGTCTTTTGTCTCTGGGCGGAGACCACTCCATTACCTATCCCATCCTTCGTGCCTACAGTCGGACCTTCCCGGAACTGACGGTCCTCCAACTGGATGCCCATCCGGACCTCTACGACGAGCTGGACGGGAATCCGTTCTCCCACGCCTGCCCTTTCTCCAGGATCATGGAGGAAGGGCGGATCTCTCGCTTGGTGCAGGTGGGCGTCCGTTCCATCACTCCACATCAAATAGAGCAGGCCCGACGTTTCGGGGTTGAGGTGGTGGCCATGCAGGACTGGCATATGAGAAGAGATCTCAAACTTACCGGGGCCCTATACCTCTCCCTGGACCTGGACGTGTTGGATCCGGCCTTCGCCCCGGGCACCTCCCATAATGAACCCGGCGGATTCACCTCCAGGGAGGTCCTGGGGATCGTTCAGGGCCTGAAGGTCCCTCTTGTGGGGGCGGATATCGTGGAGCTCAACCCTCTGCGGGATCCTACAGGGATCACCGCGATGCTTGCGGCCAAGCTCCTCAAGGAGATTCTGGGGAGGATGCTCGAGGAGATGTAGTCCATGGGTTGGAGGGTTAAGCCAGGGCTGTTATGTGGGATCGCCTCGGAAGGAGACCGAGCTATGGCAAGCCGTTTCCCAAGTCTGGAGCTGGAGATTGCATGGGGAGGGGGAAGCTGCCGCATCGTCTTTCGGTACCGTGCCACATGACGCTGAGGAAGGGAGGGTCCCTGGACGGATTGACGCGGCCGGGGATTCAGGAGGAAATGGTAGAATTAGGATAGGAGAGGAGGGAGGAATTCAGAGGGCTGATCCTCGGGCTAGGAGGAAGGCCCTCTTTATTCTCCTTGCGGTCCTTTTGGCTGCGCTTTTGACCTTGGCTGGGGTCCGGATGTGGACGGACTCCATCACAACGCTCGCCGAAAAGGATCCCCACGAAGCGGCCCAACGTCTCTCTCGGTGGCTCTGGTGGCTCGGTCCCGGCCTGACATCTCCCGTGTTCGCCTTCTCAGTGTGGCTTTGGAGCTTTGCTCGAAGAGTGCGGAGATCCGGCCGTCATCCCCCTCCGGGGGTCCCGGTCCTTCGTGACGTCCGGATCCGGACGGGCCATGAGGCCTTCCGCCTGGCACGTTGGATCTCGGCCTCTTCTGTGCTCGTGGCAGCTTTGGCCGCAGCCTGCTGGCTGGTCTTATGGCGGCTGGCGTCCGTCTTTGGACGGATGCACCCCTGAGGGGGGTGAGGAGGTCGTAAATGCTGCCATGGGAGGGTTCCCTCGCTCTCATGGGGCTTTCCGGAGGGAGGTTTTTCAACCCTTCTACACCTTGATTCCCGGAATTCTCAGCAGCCAGGCCAAAGCCAGGCCTGCGAGAAAGCCAGCGGCCAGGTTCGAGGCGAGGGTGACCCCCAGCATGGTGAGCACCAGGAATAGATCCGCACGCTCTCTTACATCCAGAATCGTCATGGCGAGCTGGCTCCCCGCGAAGAGGAGCAGCACTCCGAGAACACCCATGGGAATCAGATAGACTACGGCCAGGACTCCGCCTCCCATCAACAGGGCCGAGAGGATGAAGAGCCCCCCTATGAAGAGGTTGGAGCCGGATGTCCGAGCTCCGAACCGATAATGTGCGGCAAGCCCCCCGGCCCCGTGACAGAGGGGCATCCCCCCTAGCAAAAAGCTCACGGCATTGGCTAGAGACATGCTGAGGCATGAAGACCGGTAGGTGACTCTCCTGGAGTCTTCTCCGAAATATTGATGCGAGAGGTCGGTATAGGCGATAACGGCGTTTCCCAAAGTCATGGGGACCTGCGGCAGTGCCAGGGCCAAAAGGGCCACTGTGAAGTCGGCTTTCGAGGGCCAACCGAAAGGAAGGATGCGGGGTAGATGAAGACCGATCTCGAGGGAATTGAGGCCCGTGTGGGTCCCCATCAAGAGGCCCAAGAGGATCCCTCCCAAGACCACCAAGAGGCCTGCAGGAAACCGCCGGTTCTCCAGAAAGAGAAGGGTCAAGAATCCTCCACCCACCCCGATCACGAGTCCCAAGGGGAGAGGGCCTAGGCTCTGAACCGTTAGATAGGGTTCGACGGATCCGTGCAGGGCCTGGAGGCGGGATGTCCCTGCCATGAAGCGGACTCCTTGGGCCATAAGTAGTGTCCCGGTGGAGAGTTGGACCCCGCGGACTACAGAGCGGGGTGTGAAACGGCCGATCCTCTCCGCGGCTTCCGTGGCCCCAATGAGGAACAGGAGAAGGGCCATTATGGCTCCCGAGGCCGTGATCTCGGCGGGGCTGAGGCCCGCTGCAATGGCATATGCACCGATGACCTTCATGGGTTGAACCGGGACGGTCACGCCGAAGTAAAGCCCTGAGAGGATATAGTAGAGACCCACTGAAAAAAAGAGCCCCGAAGGGCTGAGGCCGTTGATTACGATCATTCCCACAGCGAGGGGGATGAGGGTCCCGAGATCGCCCAGAGATCCCGAGAACTCCAATCGGGTGAGGCGGATGGATGGGCTCATCTCAAGGGGCCTCCCTCCGCCCATACTCCAGAAGTTGCCGTTGGATGTGGATCAGATCCCCCTCGTCCGGCAGGAAGGGATAGCTTCGGATATCGTCTCCGGGTTTGCAGTCCCCGTAGGGACGCGTGCAGACAGTGCGTCCCGTTTCATCTGGGCACCCGCTCGTCATGAAGGGAAGACCGCTTCGGATCTCGGCCTCCAGCCGCTTCGGGTCGATGCCGAAGGAGAGGATCTGCCCTTGCGGATTGAAGGTGAAGTCTTGGTAGGAGGCGATCCCGGTGTCGATCAGATGGCGGGCCAGTTGGATCCGTCGGTATTGCCCCACCGGGGGCTGAGGCACATCCTCCATCCGGGAGCCCGCCTCCGGGAAGAAGCAGAAGAGATGGGTGGAGCCCCCGGCCTTGTGGATCCGATCCATGAGTCGGACCATCTGCTCTTCGGTCTCTCCCAGGCCCACAATGAGATGCACCCCCACGCGTCCGGATCCGAAGATCTCCACCGCTTCTTGAAAGAGTTTCCAATAACGCTCCCATCGATGAGGCCCCCGAGCGCCCCGGCCCCGGAGGCGGTCGAAGATCTCCTCGGTGGCTGCATCCACGGCGATTCCCAGCCGGTCCACGGGGACCTCTCTGTAGGCGAGGAGGTCATCCCTGTCCAGGAGGGTGGGGGTGCAGAGTAGGGAAAGGGGCACGGAGGGAAGGGCCTCCTTCAATCTTCCCAGGATCCGATGACTATCCTCCGCGGCCCTGCGATGGGTAATCATGGAGAGGCATATCCGCTTGACTTGGTGGGGACGTTCCCGACAGCGTCGGATGATATCCTCCAGCGAGACCACGGGCCAGGGGACTCGAATGAAGCTCTTTCGGTGGTAGCGGCCTTCCCTTCGATGTTGGAGGCCGCAGTAGGCGCAGTTGGCCTTGCAGCCCTCCTCGTAGGTCATCAGGAGATTGATGCAGCGGAGCTCGGCCCCCCGATAGAAGATTCCCTGACGGATCCCCAGGGTCATGGCCGCAGCCAAACTGATTCGCAGGAACTCTGGACTTTCTCCTTGAACCTCCTGCATCTCTTCCGTCTTCATGGTTCTTCACTCCCAAATGGGTTTTGTCTCTAGGCCATCCAGAGGCCTCCCTTTGTCACCGTCCACGGAACAGCAGGTATCTCGAAAGGCGATATCCAGTCCCATGGAGCGGGCGTGGGAGAGGGCTGCCTCGGAGAAGAGGGCCATACGGTTGATGCTGGCATCGATGGCCATTCGCTCGATGGCTGGACGCATCCTCCCTCGGGGCCTGGCGCATCCCAAGGAGATCTCGGCATGGGGGAAAAGGAGGCGGGATTCGGCGATCAACCTCCCGATTTCCTCCAAAGGTGGCGAAGGAGTTCCCTTCATGGGGGTCCCAGGAAGGGGCATGAGAACGATCCATACGATCCTTCGGGGGGCGAAGGGGCGAAGCAACTCCAGGGCCCTCCGTTCGCCTCGGATCCGGCCGTAGTGGAGGCCGATGCAGATGTGCGGCACCATCTCCAGGCCCTCTTCAGCTAGGGCCTGGAGGGTCCTACTCATAGCTGTAAGCCCTCCTTCCAGATGGAGGACCTTACGGGCGGTCTCCTCGTCGCCCACCACGTCCACCAGGGCCTGATCCACACCTACCTGGCGGAGGGCCCGGGCCTGATGGGGTTCAAGCAGCATCCCTGTGTGTACGGATATGTGGAGGTGCGTGAGATCCTTGATCCGCCGGAGAGCTTCCACAAAGCGATCCCACGGAAGCCGCCCGCGAGGATCGCACCCTCCGGAGATGAGACACCCCACTGCCCCCTCATCCGCGAGGCGGATACAACGCTCCACGAGCTCCTCGGGTGAGGTGGCCGGGATCATGGGCTGAAGGAGCCGCCCTCGGCAGTGGTCGCATCCGAGATTGCAGTGCTCTCCCGTCAGCGAGAGAGCCGGATAGCGACCTCTGCGGCCGTCAAGGACGAACATCCCGGGAAGGTGGAAGAGGATCCTCTTCCCGAATCGCTCGGAGGAGAGGCCTCGCGCCTCGGTCAAGAGGTCTTCAAGAGGTCTTTTCTTCATAGTATTGCCGAAATGCAATCCAGTGTTCGCGGATCAGAAGATGGAAAGGCTTTCGGTGCCATTGCTCCTCCATAGACCGTCTCCGCCGCAATGCCCTTTGCAGAGATCGACCGAGACGGTCCCTCCAGGCAGCCTCGTAGAGATCGAGGTGGGTGGGATCCCCCTTCTTGGATGCCTCAACCACGGCCCCTCCGGCCATCTTTCCGCAAAGGATGGCGGCGGGGATCCCCCCTCCGGTGATAGGATCGGTTTGGCCCGCGGCGTCCCCCACCAAAAGGACCCCCTTCTCCGTGGTTCGATGGGGAGGACCGCTGGCGGGGATGAGCCCTCCAGTCCTGCGAAGGGGTGGGTCGGCCCCCAAGAGTCCCCTTTTCCGGAGGTCGTCGAGAAATCCCATCAGGAGGCCAGACAGAGACCCTGTCCCGCGACGGCGCATGGCAACACCCACATTGGCCGTGGCCCCCTTTGGAAAGACCCAAGCGTACCCTGCGTAGATCTCCGGGAGGAAGTGGACCTCTGTCTCCTCGAGGGGGCGAAGGAGGGGGACCTCCACCTGGAGGGAAGCGAGGTGGTCTCTACATCCTAGGCCAAGAGACCTAGCGGTGAGGGAAAGGGGACCATCCGCCCCGATGATGACCGGGGAGCGAACCAGATGCAGGCGGCCTCCATGGAGGAATCGGATGGCCCCTTGGTGGATGGCCACGACCCTGGCTTGGGTGAGGATCCGAGCCCCAGCTTGACGGGCCTGCATAGCCAAGGCTTCATCCATGATGTCACGATGGAGGATGATTCCCGGCAGCCGGCGTCGCACTGCTACCTTACCCTGGATCCAGGTGACCATGTGCTCCACTTCTTGTGCCACAGCTTCCACGGGGAGGGCCACCTCTCCCAAGAGGGCTCGAGGGATATACTCAGCGCAGAAGACGGGCCGCCCGATGCGGCGCCTCTTCTCGAGCACCAACACCCGAAGTCCGGCTTCTGCAGCTACCCTCGCCGTGGTGCTTCCAGCGGGACCGCATCCAATGACCACCAGATCCCAAGGGTCCGTGGAGGGGAAGGGCTCCCTCATGCCACTTTCCCCTCCCGGTGGATTTGGAGGACCTTTCTGAGGAGAGGGAGGTTGATCTCGGTCTGATTCTCGAACCGACCGGCGTAAGCCTCTCTGACCTTTCCCAGGTCATAGCAGGTAGTGCTGTCCATGGCCACAAGGATCCCCGGTATTCCAGCCTCCTCGAAGTCACGGGCGTGCTTGATGTAAAAGCCCTCGCAACAGCAGCCCAGGTATCCTCCTCCCCCTTCCCTGCGGATCGCCCTCAACCGGTCCATAAGGTCCTCGAAACTGGTGATGGTCACGGGCTTCATGCCGTGTTCCCGAGCCAAAGAGTATCCCTCCCCGATGGTGCAGGCTCCGCACTCCCAGCACCCGTCCTGATGCCTGAGCTCGCAGGAGAGGTCCTTGGAGCAATAGGGCAGGAGGAACCACCTCCACGGCATCCGGAGGAGGTCGTGAAGATCGGCCCCCACGGGAAAGATGGCATGGGTCTCCTCGTGGGTGAAACCGAGCTCCAGGTAGTCCATTTTCTGAATGGCCTTTCGGAAGGCCTGAAGGAAGTCCTCCGGTCCCAAGGAAGGGAAGGGGGAGCCCCCCCGGAAAAAGTCCCGAAGGACCGGTTCGATGGCTGTCAGCTTGGCAGGGGTATCCTTGAAGCGGCTCTCCAGATCGTAGAGGGCTCGTCCTGGGTAGGCGAAGAAGTCCCCCGTGAAGACCACGGAGCGGATCCGCCTTCGTGCCGTATCGGCATCCATCAGCAGATGGATCAGCCCTCCCTCCCCTCGGTGGACGGCTTTGAGGAATCTACGGCGCTGAGTACCGGCGGCCCTACGGTCGATCCACCGGGGGCTTCGGAACTCCTCATTCAGTTCCTTCAGCCTGGACCCCTCCCAAGGGGTCAACCCATCTGGGGAGAGCTCCATGGAGAATGACCGGGAGAAGGCACGGGCCACTGCCTCCTTGATTCTCTGAGCCGGAGGAGTCCATCCCAGCTCCCGACGAAGTGTGGTGACGCGCTCCAGCAAGGAGTCCACTTCGTGGGCCTTGAGCTTTTCCATGGGGACACGCAAGGCCCTCAGCATGGTCCACACGTCCAAATCCACAAGGAGGGTTCCCTGAAATAGGAAGGCTCCTCCCTCCTCCGTGCCTCCTGTCCCCGAGATCTTTCTGCCCCGTACTTCAATGTCGTTGCGCGGCCGAAACTCGGCAGGAAGGCCGAATTCTTCCTTCAAGGCAGCGCAGAAGACCTCACAGATCCTTTGGACCACTTCCGGAGGAGAGATGCCGAAGAAGAGGGGATCCTCACGATGGGCGATCACCTCCCATCCGATGTGGGAGGGCTCGAAGAGGACGGCTCCTCCTCCAGTGATCCTTCGGTTGATCTCGATCCCTTCCCTCTGGCAGAAGTCGAGCCGGACCTCCTGATCCAACCGCTGATGATACCCCACCAGGACCGCAGGACGGACGAACTGGAGGAATCGGAGGGTGTTGGGACAACGGCCGGAAGCCCGAGCCTCCAAGAGAGTCCGATCCAGGGCCATGTTTTCCGCCGCAGTCCGATGACCCGTATCCAGGAGTCTCCAAGTCGAAAGAGAATGCATGGAATCGGATCCAGGAATTTCCTCTGGAAGGTATATTAGGCCGCCTTCGCCTTGTGGATACGGCGGCGATGACGTGCCGGAAGAAGAACCCGTGGAGTTCAGAGTGAGTCTACTTCGTAGCCTCAGGCCGTGTCAAGGAGCGATACCTCTTGCCTGGAACAACGCGCGAATCGAGATGAATTCTCGACTTTATGGTTGGTCGTAGGATATCTTCTCTTGGGTCTCTTTCGACCCCCGTTGTGAACAAGGTTTTGGCTTTTGGCTCAGCCACGGACTCCTCACGAGATCTATGGGATTGACCCATTCACCAGTAGCTCATAGCGTCCTCGAATATCTGGGCCAAGCCCTCCGCCTCCACAGGTCGAGGGGAGAGCTTGATGACCCGGTGTTGAGGGAGGGTACCCTCCGCCAAGTGGGGGATATTATCGGGGCTGAAGCCCACCGCCCCAAGCCCGTTGGGGACTTGAGACGTTTCATGATCTCGATGATCCTCCCTGCCAGGACTTCTCCTGCATCCTCGGGCCCTGCCCCGGAGATATCCGCACCCAGGGCCTCGGCGGCTTCCAGGTGCTTCTCGGGACATGCCGGTGCCGTGAAGCGGAAGGCTGCCGGGGCATTGAGGGCCACCGCCATTCCTTGGGGGATCAGGGGATGATCCACGGGATAGCCTACCGGGCGGAACTCTCTCACCATGACGTATCGGGCACCCAAGTCCGCCAGATCCATGCCTATCTCCCGTGTCACTCCCAACCCGAAAACGAAGATTAGATGTAGCCATCTCGAAGGCGTAATCGGATGAGATGGTTCGCTCCTTCCTTTGAGTCCTCCCCATCACCCGACGTGGAATTCGGCCAGGACAGGGGTATGATCGGAGGGACGCGGCGCCCTCCTGAGAGACACATCGATCCAAGCCCTCAGCGATCTTCGGGCCAAAGGTTCCGTGGCCCAGATGTGGTCCACCCGCCATCCCAGACCTCGATCCACCGCGTGGCGGATCCTGTAATCCCAAAAGGTGTAGTGCCCTCCCCCTCGGACATGCCTTCGGAAGACATCCACCCATCCCCACCGACGAACCTCCTCCAGGGCACGATGCTCGGCCGGATGGAACCCAATCTGTCCTAAAAGCCCCTGGGGATCATACACATCTTCGGCCCCGGGGGCCACGTTAAAGTCCCCGATCCAGAGGACAAGGCCGTGAGGATCGAGAGTGCGCTCCATGAAGGAGCGCAGTCTCCGAAGCCAGCAGATCTTGTAGTAGAATCTTTCGGATGTGGGGTCCGTGCCCTGGGGGACATAGGTATTGAGGAGCTGGATCCCGCAGAACTCCACCAGGATCAGGCGCGCCTCGTCCGAGGGGTCCTCGTCTTGAAGGCCCGTCTGTAGGACTTCCATGGGGAGGAGGCTCAGCACCGCCACCCCGTTGAAGGCCTTCTGCCCACGTAAGGCCAGACGGTAACCAAGTTCTTCCAGGGGGGCACGAGGAAAGTCCTCGTCCCTAACCTTGGTCTCCTGGAGACCAACCACGTGGGGACGTTCCCTTTCCAACCAATCCACCAGAAGCGGAAGTCTAGCCCGAATCCCGTTGACGTTGAAGCTGGCCACCCGGATGCTGGGGCTCATGAGACCCTCACGATGGGGCTCGGTCCTTGACTCCTTCCTTACGTCTCCCCGCTGGCAGAGAATGAGGCCCTGGTGGGTCTCCTTCAGAACTCGCTTGGGTCAATGCCGTGTTTGCGGAGCTTGTAGTGGAGGACCCGCCTGGAAATACCCAGCAGCCGGGCCGCCTCCACCTGGACCCCATGTGCCCGCCTCAGGGCCTCTCGGATGGCCTCTTGCTCCAGCTGCTCCAGATTCAGATCCCCACCTAGGGGAGGGGTGCCGGGTGGGGGAGGAGGCTCCTCCAGCAGCAGGTCTTGAGGCAGGATGAGTGGTCCCTCGCAGACGAGCACAGCCCGCTGGATGACGTTTTGAAGCTCGCGAACATTTCCGGGCCACGGGTGGTTCTGGAGCAGGCGGAGTGTCTCTCGGTGAAAGCCCCGAACCGGGCTTCCGGGCGGGCGAAAGCGCTCCAGAAAATGATTGGCCAGAGGGACGATGTCCTCCTTTCTCTCACGGAGAGGAGGTAGTGCAATGGTCAGCACACTGATCCGGTAGTATAGATCTCTTCGGAAGGGGATCTCCGCTTCTGGATCGAGGAGGTTGCGATTGGTGGCGGCGATAAGCCGGACGTCCACATGGATGGTCTCGCTCCCTCCCAGCCTCTCGAAGCAGCGTTCCTGGAGGACCCTCAAGACCTTGGCCTGGATGGTCGGATCCATATCGCCTATTTCATCCAGGAAAAGGGTTCCCCCATGGGCTTGTTCGAACCGCCCGATTCTGCGCTGGTCTGCTCCGGTAAAGGCCCCTTTCTCGTGACCGAAGAGCTCGCTCTCCAGGAGCTCCTTGTGGAGAGTGGCGCAATTGACGGCCAAGAAGGGCTTGTGGCGTCGAGGGCCATTGTAGTGGAGTGCCCGGGCCACCAACTCCTTCCCCGTTCCGGTCTCCCCTTGAATGAGCACGGTGATGGAGCTGTGAAGCACCTTCTCCATGAGGGCGAAGACTTGGCGCATAGCAGGACTAGTCCCCACGATCTCCTCGAAGGCGTAACGTTGACGGACCTCCCTTCGGAGTCGGCGCAGCTCTTCCTGGAGTCGTTCGTGTTCCAAACGAAGCCGTTCCACATTGGAGACCCTGAGACGATGGCTCAAAAGTTGGGCCAAACGATAGGTTACTTTGAGGGCTGCCGAGGGCTGTCTTTGGAAGAGGTCCTCGAAGTCTTTCTGGGAGATCTTCAGGAGGCTTGCGGGCCCTTCCTCCGTCACCTGAATGGACGCCGAGCGGGGGGAGCGGTCCAGCAGGGCCATCTCTCCCAGGATGGCGGGGGATTGGAGCTCCATGAGGACCCGTTGTCCACCCCCTCCCTCCAGGTCTTTCAGGACTCGGACCCGGCCGCTTTGGATCACATAGAGGGCATCGCCCGGATCACCTTCCCGGAAGACCACCTCCGAGGGACCGTAACGGACGGATTCGATGATGCGGGCCAACCCCTGCAACTCCTCGTCCGTCAGATCCAGGGTCCGAGAGCCCAGTGGGGGCCGACTGCCGGCCTCCGCTCCCTTGAGGGCAAAGGCCTCCCGAAGCAAATCGATGATCTGCGACTCGATCATGGTCTAGACTTTAGATAGTCCTGGAGGACCTCCAGTCCGTTGCCCTTGAACTTCCGGAACTCGACTCCCACAGCGAAGTCGGAACTCGAGTCGGACATTCCTCTTTGGAACCAGACGCAGTGGGCCAAAACCGTGATGGGTCCGTACGGTGGAGGCAAAGCGACGCGGATCAGCAGCAGGTTGCGCTCGAGCGGCGTCTCGTTGTAGGAGATATGGAGGCCATCAGGGGCGATCTCCGATGTAAAGAAGCATAATCCGCCCAGGCTGATGTCCTTCAGCAAGCCCTCCTGGGGGGAGGATCGCTTTGCGGGGTCCCGACCGTTGATGACTTGGAAAGTGACGGGAATAGTCAGCGGTCTTCGTGGGTGCCTTCTTCTCTCATCTTCCTCTTTATGAGCCCTGTCGGGGCTTCTCCCTCTGTCGAACATTTCATCGGACCCTGAGAGAACGCATGCGATTGATGGCCGCCGCTACCTCCAGCAGCCGCGGCAATGCCAGATTGCCCGCCTTGCGGGACCCGAGCAGGTCGAGCCCCCGAGCTTCCAGCTCCTCAAAGATTCCCCGAAGCCCCTCGGCGAGGGGGATCTCCCTGTTGGCGTAGCGGGTGGCGTAGTAATGTATCAGTTCACCGATGGCCCGGGTCTGGCTCATGTCCACCAACTGCTCTACATGGGTCAGATCCACGGCCGTGGTCCCATAAAGTATGCTCCGCAGCCCCTTGGCATCGATCCTGACCTCGCGTCTTCCCCGCTGAGCTCGAAAACTCTCCCGGAGAGGGACCCTTGGGATGACCTCTCCGAATCGATCTCCACCCTCTGTGCGCCGTCGGGAGACATATCGGGTCCGGATCTCTCGGACCCGATCCATGACGTCCACAGGGCGATAGTGGTCCATCATCAGGACTTGGTCGGCCACATCAAAGTAGTCTCCACAGCCTCCCATGACCAAGATGGTGGAGACTCCCATCTCTTCGTAGAGCTGGCGGACCTTGTCCACGAAAGGGGTGATGGGTTCCTTTTCCTTGGCCACCAATGCCTGCATCCTTTCGTCCCGGATCATGAAGTTTGTGGCCGAGGTGTCCTCGTCCATGAGGAGCAGTTGGGCGCCTGCCTCCAGGGCCTCCATAATGTTGGCGGCCTGGGATGTGGAACCGCTGGCGTTGTCCGTGGAGAATCGTTCCGTGTCCTTGCCGAAAGGGAGGTTCTGGATGAAGGGGGAAATGTTGACCTTCTCCACGTAGCGGCCGTCCTCCGCCTTGATCTTGACCGCTGTGGGCAGGGTCACCACGAGTTCCCTCCCGTCGCCGGGGATATGGTTGTAGACGGACCTCTCGATGGCCTGAAGGAGGGTGGACTTGCCGTGAAAACCTCCGCCCACTATGAGGGTGACGCCTCGAGGTATCCCCAAGCCCCGGATGGGTCCCCCGTTGGGGCGTTGAAGGGTGACCTCCAGGGATGCCGGTGCCTGCAAGGGGATGGGGCGTCCTCCGTTTCCATCCCCCTCAAAGGGGCGATCGTCCACACCACTTCGCCGCGGGAGGATGGATCCGTTGCCCAGGAAGGCCACCAATCCCCTCTGGGTCAGCTGTTCCCGCATGGCGTCCTGATCCTCGGCGCAGGCCACATGGCGACGGAGAGCCTCCACATCGAGGCTCCGTGAGAGAAGCGATCTCTGGACGATGGCCGGGACCTCCTGAAAGAACATCTCCATGGCCTCATGTGCGAGCACAGTGCGTCCCGCGGCGGGGAGACCCATGACGAAGCGCACTTCGATCCCCTGGGAGGAGACCAGCACCGAGGTCCGGTCCAGGATCTCCTGACCCGGCACATCGATCCCAATGAAACCGCTCTTTCCTATCCCCCGGTTGCCCTTGGCCACTTGGCGGATCGCCCGATGGAAACTGCGGGTTAGAAAGTCACGAAAGGCCACTGCCCGGCTGCGATTTCTGTAGAGCCAAGGGTCGAATCCTGCTCGGGCATGGTCCAGCAGGACTCTCACCCTGGAAGGTGAGGCGAAGGGATCTCCCTGAACATGGTCGATGACCAAATGAAACCCCGGAAACTCATAGCCTCCTTCAATCTCCTTGTAGGCCTTGTATCCCCTGCGGTCGATGCGGAGCAGTTTTCTTCGAAGCACCTCATGATGAGCCATTGGACACCTTCGAGACCATGCATTACCCTATGGAAAGGTCAGTTTTTACTTAATACCCCGTCTTCCATAGGGGGTCAAGGGGGGTGTTGGGTTCCTTGACAGCCTTTTGGGGCTGGGCTAGAGTACGCAGACGTCGATTTTAGGGGATCCTTTTCAATGAAGACTCTCTACTTCGACGCCTTCTCGGGGGCCAGTGGGGATATGATCCTGGGTGCCCTGCTGGACCTAGGAGTCCCCGAGGAGGTCCTGCATGAGACTGTCAAAAAGCTTTCCTTACCAGACGTCACGGTGCGGATCGGACGGGAGGGCCGTCATGGAATCCACGGGATCCGCCTTTCGGTGATCGCTCCCTCGGAAGATGCTTCCCCACACCGATCACTGCGCCGTATCGAGACCATGATTCAAGGGGCTCACCTCCCTTCCCCTGTAAAGGAATTGAGCCTTCGGGTCTTTCGGCGTCTGGCCTCGGCCGAAGGGAAGATCCATGGGATCCCTGCCGAGGAAGTGACCTTTCACGAGGTTGGGGCCGTGGACTCCATTGTGGACATCGTGGGTTGTGTCGCCTGCCTCCAGTACCTTGGGGCCTGTCGCTTTCTGGCCTCTCCGTTGCCTCTGGGGATGGGGATGATCCCAAGCCGCCATGGCTTGCTTCCTGTGCCTGCCCCAGCCACCCTGGAGATCCTCAGGGGCGTCCCCGTCCGTCAGGTGGAGGTGGAGGCCGAGCTAGTCACTCCCACCGGTGCGGCCTTGCTGAAGGAAGTGGTCGAGGCCTTTGTGCCTTTGCCTCCCATGGAGGTGGAGCGGATCGGTTATGGGGTGGGCGGCCGGGACTTGGCGGAACGGCCCAATCTCCTTCGAGTTGTTTTGGGAAAGGCCATTCCCTCGGGGGGCACGTATCGGGAGGACTGGATCCTGGAAGCGAATATCGACGACATGAATCCGGAGTTCTGCGAGCATCTCATGGAGAGGCTCCTGTCTCGTGGGGCCTTGGACGTCACATGGACCCCTCTGCTCATGAAAAAAGGCAGGCCCGGAGGACTTCTCCGTCTCCTATCCCCACCAAGCCGTCTCCAGGACTTGTCCGAGACCCTGATGAGGGAGTCCACCACCATTGGTGTGCGGTGCTATCCAGTTCGCCGTCGTTGTCTGGAGCGGTCTCACGAGACGGTGGAGACCCCGTGGGGACCCGTGCGGGTCAAGGTCTCCCGGCTCCAAGGCGAAGTGGTCAACGCCTTGCCCGAGTACGAGGACTGCCGTTGCCTCGCTGAGCGTACAGGCGTTCCGCTCAAGGAGATCTATCTCGAGGCCCTTGCACGCCACCGGAGTCAGGGGGAAGGTTGAGTTTTTCCAGGAATTCCGATATAAACGGGACAAGAAGGCCGATCTCCGATCCGCTTGGGGGGGGGTGGAGCGAGAGGTTTGCGCTGGGGTTGGCTACGGGGTTCGGGGTGGGGAAGGTCCCCGGCGCCCCAGGGACGGCGGGATCTCTGGCCGCTCTTCCCCTGTTTCTTCTCCTGCAGGCCCAGCCGCCAGCGCTCTATTTGGTAACCCTTGTGGGTTGGATCGCGCTCGGAGTATGGGCCTGTGATCGGGCGGAGAAACTTCTGGGTCAACGGGATCCTCGCTGTGTGGTCCTCGATGAGGTGGTGGGGATGCTGGTGGCCCTCAGCTGGGTCCGGCCGGGTCTGCTCTCCATGGCTTTGGGGTTCGGGTTCTTTCGCCTCTTTGACATCTTGAAGATCCCTCCCATCCGCTATCTAGAACGGCGGATTCCAGGGGGGCTGGGCGTGATGATGGACGATGTGGTGGCGGGTCTTTACGCCCAGATCGGACTTCGGCTTGTGTTGGGGATCCTTCGGTGAAAGTAAAGCTGAACCTTATGGGGGAGAAGAGGAGGCGGAGCTTCGGCATAAAAGAAGCCCTTTTGGAGAGCCTTTTCCAGGAGCATTGCGAGAGCCCTTGAGAGGTTAAAGGTCGAGATGAGCGGCCAGAACGGAAAGGAGGGGCTTGTCTCCCAAATCCCTTGTGTGGAGGTGATCGTTGTAGGCGATGAGATCCTCTCGGGGACGGTGATTGACACTAACTCAGCTCTTATCGCCGAGAAGTTGCTCGATGTAGGGCTGGAGGTCCGCCGCATGACCGCCATCGGCGACGCCCCCGAGGGGATACGTCAGGAGCTTCGGGCGGCGGCTGGACGCTCCCAACTGGTGATCGTCACAGGGGGGCTCGGTCCCACCGAGGACGACCGAACAGCCCAGGCAGCGGCTGAGGCCTTCGGGCGTCCCCTGGTGCTCGATACTGTGAGTCTGGAGAGGATTCGGGCCTTTTTCCAGAGACTGGGATTCGAGATGAACCCCAGCAACGAGAAGCAGGCCTATCTTCCCCGGGGGGCGCGGGCCGTCCCCAATCCCTTGGGGACGGCCCCTGGTTTCGCCGTGGAGGAAGCAGGGTGTCTGCTCATCTTTCTCCCTGGCGTTCCTCGAGAGCTGGAGCGGATGATGGAGGAATCGGTCCTCCCCATGGTGCGAGAGCGCTTCGGCGACGTACACGTGGTTCGTTCCCTCACCCTGAAGATCTTCGGCCTGACCGAGTCTCGCATGGGGGAGGAGGTGGCCGGGGCCCTGGAGGGGATCCCCGGGGTCTCCTTGGCCTCTTTGCCGAGATACCCCGAGAACAGGCTTCGCGTGACGGCGAGGGCCCCCTCGGAGGAAGAGGCCCAAAGGCTTCTGGATGAGGCCGAGCGGCGCCTTCGGAGGAGGGTCGGAAGTTGGATCTACGGGAAGGGGGAAGACGAGCTGGAGTCCGTGGTGGTGCGTCTTCTGACGGAGAGGGGGAGGACTCTTGCCACGGCCGAGTCCTGCACCGGTGGGCTCATCGCCCACCGGTTGACCGATGTTTCGGGATGCTCCCGGGTGCTCAAACAGGGCCTGGTGGTCTACAGCGTCGAGTCCAAGAGGGAATGCCTTGGAGTGCCCGATTCCCTCCTCAAGGAGCCGGGACCAGTGAGCCGGGAGGTGGCCGGATGGATGGCTGACAGGGTGCGAAAGCTGGCAGGGGCAGACCTCGGGTTAGCCTCCACGGGCGTAGCTGGTCCCACCGGGGGCACGGAGAAGACACCTGTGGGGACCGTATTCCTGGGCCTGGCCGATGACCACAAGAACTGGAGTCTCCACGTGAAGCTGCGGGGCGGAAGGACCAATGTGAAGAAATTGGCAGCGGCCGTGGCGCTGGATTGGTTGAGACGTTATCTCCTTGGAGAGGATCCGGAGGCTTACAATACTCCTTGGAGGAGGTGACTTTTCCCGATGAGGACTTTCCTGGCCGTGGAGGTCCCCGCCGATGTGAAGAGGGCCCTCGCCTCTCTCCAGGAGGAACTGCGGAGTTCAGGCGCGGATGTGCGGTGGATCCGCCCTGAAGGGATCCATCTGACCCTCAAGTTCCTGGGGGAGATCCCCTCCCAGAGGGTGGATGAGATACGGGAGGCCGTGGAGGAGATGCTGGGGACGCATCGTCCCTTTTCCCTGGAGGTGAGAGGGTTGGGGGGGTTCCCCCGACTTTCGCAGCCCCGTGTGGTCTGGGTGGGTTTGGGGGGCGAGGTGGACCGGCTCCGGGCCCTTCAGGAGGATGTGGAGAAGGGGATGAATGCCTTGGGATTTCCCCGCGAGGAGAGGCCTTTTCACCCTCATCTGACCCTGGGGCGGGTGCGATCTCCACGAAGGAGGGACCGTCTTCTGGAGGGGATACGAAGCCTTATGGATATTCAGTTGGGGGGCTTCCGAGTAGAAGCGGTGGCACAATTCGAGAGTGAGCTACTTCCATCCGGTGCGCGCTACACACGGCTGTGGGAGCACCCCTTGGGCGATGAGGACCATCGAGGGGTTTGAAGGGGGAGGTTTTGGGATGGATATGGACAAGCAAAGGGAGCGGGCCCTGGAGTTGGCCATGGCCCAGATCGAGAAGCAATTCGGCAAGGGCTCCATCATGCGGCTGGGAGACGGGGCGCCGTTGGAGAGGGTGAAGGCCATCTCCACGGGGTCGCTTGCCCTGGATCTGGCCTTGGGAATCGGAGGGATCCCAAGGGGGCGGGTCACGGAGATCTACGGACCAGAGGCCTCCGGGAAGACTACCTTGGCCCTCCATGTGGTGGCTGAGGCCCAGAAATCGGGAGGAATGGCGGCCTTTATCGATGCAGAGCACGCCCTGGATGTCCACTACGCCAGGAAACTGGGGGTGAACACTGACGAACTGCTCATCAGCCAGCCGGACACAGGGGAACAAGCCCTAGAGATCGCGGAGATCCTGGTACGAAGCGGGGCCGTGGACGTGCTGGTGGTGGACTCGGTAGCCGCCTTGGTCCCCAGGGCTGAGATCGAAGGGGAGATGGGGGACGCCCACGTGGGCCTTCAGGCCCGCCTCATGTCCCAAGCACTTCGAAAACTTACGGCGGCCATCAGCAAGTCTCTCACCGCCGTCATCTTCATCAACCAGATCCGGATGAAGATTGGCGTCATGTTCGGTAACCCAGAGACCACCACGGGAGGGACCGCCCTGAAGTTCTATGCGTCGGTCCGCCTCGACATCCGAAGGATCGGGGCCATCAAGGAAGGGCAGGAGGTAGTGGGGAGCCGGACCCGGGTAAAGGTCGTCAAGAACAAGATCGCGCCTCCTTTCAAGGAAGTGGAGTTCGATATCCTCTACGGTCATGGGATCTCCCGGGAGGGTGACCTCCTGGATTTGGGCGTGGAACGTGGCGTCGTGGAGAAGCTCGGCACCTGGTATTCCTACAAGGGTGAGCGGCTAGGCCAGGGCCGAGAGAACGTCAAGACCTTCCTCAAAGAGCATCCCGATGTGCTGCAGGCAATTCGCGATGAGATCCTGCAGCAGGCAGGCCTTGGGTCCGGCGAGGCGCCGAGGGAGGAATGAGGCCATGATTGATCTCAAGAGGATCCTCAAACTGGCCATGGAGAAAGAGGCCTCCGACGTTCACCTGAAGGTGGGGCTGCCCCCTATATTGAGGATCCACGGGAAGTTGGTCCCCATCAAAGGTGAACCCCGCCTGATGCCGGAGGACACCCGCAAACTCGCCTTCTCCATCATGAACGAACGCCAGCAAGCCAAGTTCCAGCAGTACAGTGAGGTGGACTTGGCTTACGGGATCTCGGGTTTGGGGCGCTTCCGGGTCAACATCTTCTCCCAGCGCGACTCCATCGGAATGGTGCTCCGGACGATCAAGGTGAATCCCCCCACCATTCCCGAGCTGAACCTTCCTCCCATCGTGGAGAAGATCGCATCCGAACAGCGCGGGCTGGTTCTGGTCACGGGGACCACGGGAAGCGGAAAGTCCACGACCCTGGCGGCCATGGTGAACCACATCAACAACACGCGAAACTGCCATATCATCACCATCGAGGATCCCATTGAGTTCCTTCATCGAGATAAAAAGGCCATTATCAATCAGAGAGAGGTGGGACAGGATACGTTATCTTTCTCCTCTGCCCTGCGGGTGGCTTTGAGACAGGACCCCGACGTCATCCTCGTGGGAGAAATGCGTGACCTAGAGACCATCGAGATCGCCATCATGGCAGCGGAAACCGGCCACTTGGTCTTCAGCACCCTGCACACTCTGGATGCTCAGGAGACCGTAAACCGGGTCATCTCGGTCTTTCCCTTCGAGCAGCAGAGGCAGATCCGGATGCAGCTATCCCAGGTCCTCAAAGGGGTCATCTCCCAACGTCTCGTCGCCAAGGCCGACGGGACGGGACGCGTCCCGGCCGTGGAGGTGCTGATCTCCACAGCCAGGATCCGCGAGTGCATCCTTGACGAGAACAAGACCCGAGAGATCAACGATGCCATCGCCCAGGGGCATGCCACGTACGGAATGCAGACCTTCGATCAGTCCCTCATGGATCTCTTCCGAAAGGGCTGGATCAGCTACGAGGAAGCCCTTCGCAACGCCACCAACCCCGACGACTTCGCCCTGAAGGTGAGCGGGATCTCCGGCACCAGCGAGAGACGATGGGTTACCGAGAGCGAGGAGGAGATCCTTCAGCGGCACTACGAGATCGAGTGACGGACGCTCCTCGGGACGACCCTCCGCGCCGACTCTTGGGGCGGGCACTCCGGTATATTGCGCGCAAGGACCGGACTGAGAGGGAGATGGAGCTCTACCTGCTCAGGCGGAGGACGAACCCGGATGAGGTCCGGAAAGTGATGGAATACCTGCGCCGATGGGGATATCTCGACGATGTTCGGGTGGCCCTGAATTGGGGGAGGGACCGAATAGATCATGCCCATTGGGGACCGGCCCGCTTGGCCCAGGAGCTGGGGCGCCGCGGTGTGGATCCGGAGATCATTCAGGGGGTGGTGGGGGAACTTTTTTCCCAGAGGACTGAGGAGGAGTTGGCCCGGGGCGCTGCGGAGCACTACCTGCGCACTCATCCGGGTCTCGGGGGCGAGCGAAAGATGAGACGATTGGCCGGCTACTTGGGCCGGAGGGGGTATTCACCGCAGTTGATCAGGAAGATCGTATTGGAGTGGTGCACCCAAAACAGGACCTTGGAGCCATAGGAAGGAGCATCGAGAGACGATGACCATGAAGGGACGAGAGATTCGATCTTACTTCCTGGAGTTTTTCCGCAAGAGGGGACACACCATCGTCCCCAGTTCCTCCCTCGTGCCCAAGGACGACCCGACCTTACTCTTCACCAATGCGGGGATGGTACAGTTCAAGAAGGTCTTCTTGGGAGAGGAGAAGCGAGACTACGTGCGCGCCACCTCCTCTCAGAAGTGCGTCCGCGCGGGAGGGAAACACAACGACCTGGAGAACGTAGGCAAGACGGCGCGTCACCATACCTTCTTCGAGATGCTGGGGAACTTCTCCTTCGGCGATTACTTTAAAGAGGGAGCCATCGATATGGCCTGGCAGCTTCTCGTGGACGAGTTCGGTCTGCCCAAAGAGAGACTTTGGGTGACCATCCACGAGGGAGATGCCGACATGGGGCTCGGGCCGGACGAAGAGGCCTTGCAACTGTGGAAGCGTTATCTCCCTGCGGAACGAATAGTGGCCTGCCCCACCAAGGACAACTTCTGGCAGATGGGGGATACTGGTCCCTGCGGTCCTTGTTCTGAGATCGTCATCGACCAGGGGCCGGAGATGGGATGCGGGCGGCCCGGTTGCGCTGTGGGATGCGATTGCGACCGGTATCTGGAGCTCTGGAACCTCGTCTTTATGCAATATAACCGGGACGATTCTGGTCTTCTTACACCGCTGCCCAAGCCCAGCATCGACACGGGGATGGGTCTGGAGCGCATCGCCGCCGTCCTGCAGGGGAAGAAGAGCAATTTTGATACGGACCTCTTCACCCCTATCATCCGGCGGGTGGAAGAGCTCTCGGGGAAAGGCTATCGTGAGGACCCCGTTGCCGACGTCTCCATGAGGGTGGTGGCGGATCACGTCCGAGGGATGGCCTTTCTCATCGGAGACGGGGTAGTCCCTTCCAACGAGGGGAGGGGCTACGTGCTGAGGCGGATCATCCGTCGCGCTGCAAGGCATGGGAGGCGTCTGGGACTTGATGAGCCGTTCCTCCATAGCCTCTCAGAGGTGGTGGTGGAGGAGATGAAGGACGCTTTCCCAGAATTGGAGCTACGACGGGCCGCCATCTCCCAGATCATCCTTCGGGAGGAGGAGCGTTTTTCAGAGACCCTGGACAAGGGCCTCCGTATCCTCAGTGAGGAGGGAGAGAGGCTTCGTAGACGGGGGGTTCGGGTTATCCCTGGAGAGGTGGTCTTTCGTCTCTACGATACTTACGGCTTTCCAGTGGATCTGACCGCCGATGTGGCCCAGGAGGAGGGGTTCGAGATTGACGAGGCGGGATTCCGTCAGGCCATGGAGGAACAACGACGCAGGGCGCGGGCCGCCTGGACGGGCTCGGGAGAAGAGGAAGTGCCCGAGGTCTACCACCGTTTGGTGGGGAAGGGGCTACAGAGCGAATTCGTGGGTTACGAGGAGCTTTCGGCTCGAAGCGAGATCCTGGTTCTCCTTCGGGACGGAGAGGAGATCCGAGAGGTGGAGGCCGGGGCCGAGGTGGAGGTGGTAACCAAGGTGACCCCCTTCTATGGGGAGGCGGGGGGCCAGGTAGGGGACCGGGGGAGGATCCTGGGACCCGATGGGACAAAGGCCGAGGTGAGAGATACGCTTCGTCCTTTGCCCCAATTGATCGTCCACCGGGTCCGGGTGCTGGAGGGGCGTCTCAGTGTGGGTCAGGAGGTCCTCCTCCAAGTGGACGAGGAGCGACGATGGGATACGGCACGGAACCACAGCGCCACCCATATTCTTCAATCCGTGCTGCGGGAGGTGCTGGGCGAGGTGGTTCAGCAGTCGGGCTCCAAGGTGACGCCGGAAGGCTTTCGGTTCGACTACACCTATCCGGGTTCCGTGGATATGGAGACCCTGGCCCGGGTGGAACGCCGCGTCAACCAGCGGATCCGCGAGAACCATCCGGTCAGCGCTCAACACCTTCCCTACCGGGAGGCCCTCTCCTTGGGGGCCATAGCCCTTTTCGATGAGAAATATGGGGATGTGGTGCGGGTGGTACAGATGGGGGACTTCTCCATGGAGCTTTGCGGGGGGACCCATACCCGCCGTACCGGGGATGTGGGCTTCTTCAAAGTCCTAAGCGATCGCAGCATCTCCGCGGACACAAGGCGCATCGAGGCCCTCACGGGCCGCGCTGCAGTGGAATATGTTCAGGAATTGGAGCGCTCCCATTTCCGAATTGCAGAGACCCTCAAGGCCACCCCGGAGGAGCTGCCCGTGAAGGTGGAGAGATTACTGGAGAGACAGAAGGCCCTCGAGAGGGAGATCCGGTCCCTCCAGGCCAAGCTAGCCAGCGGGCAGGCCAGGGACCTTCTCTCAGAAGTGCGGGACGTGGCCGGTATCCGCGTTCTGGCCGCTGAGGTGCCCGTCCAGGACGTCAAGACCTTGGGAGAGATGAGCGATCGACTTCGGGATCGTCTGGGGTCGGGGATCGTGCTCTTGGGCGCGAGGAGCGGTTCCAAGGCTGTTCTGACCCTCTCGGTTTCCCAGGATCTTCAGGATCGGTTTCCCGCCGGGGAGTTGATCCGAGAGGTGGCAGGCAAGGTGGGCGGTAAAGGGGGTGGGCGTCCCCGCTTCGCCCAAGGGGGCGGGCCCGAGGCCCATCTTCTCCCCCAGGCCCTCTCCCACCTCTATGAGGTCGTGGCCGCGAAGGCCGGGTCATGATCACTCGGCCAGACGCACCAGGACCTTTCCTTCCTCGTTCGGACCTCTCAACTGAAGGAAGGTCTCCTGGACCTCTTGCAGGGGGACCTCCCGCGTGATCACCGTATCCACGGGGACCTCCCCACGGGCGATCCAGCGCAGGGCCTCATCGAACTCTCCCCCCATCCCGTAGGAGCCTTTGATCTCGATCTCCTTGAAGTTCCACACCATGGGCAGAAGGGTGGCTGGCTCCATGCAGACCCCCAATACCAAGACCCGTCCCCCCTTTCGGACGAAATTGACTGCTTCAGCGGTGGTCTGCGGGATACCCACACACTCGAAAACCACATCCGGACCGATCCCGTCCATGACCTGATGAAAGAGGAAGGGAGGAAGCCCTTGGGGGCCGTGAGCCTCATGCGCCCCCAATGCTAGGGCCCTTCTCCGTTTGACCTCCACGGGGTCTGTCGCGTGGAGTGCCCCTATTCCCATACGCGAGAGGATCAGCACTGTGAGCAGCCCGATGGTCCCGCAGCCCAGCACCACCGCACGGTCGCCCCGTCGAATCCGGCTCAAGCGCACCCCGTGCATGGCCACGGCGAGGGGCTCTGTGAGGGGAGCGCTTCGCAGGTCAACCTCCGGAGGGAGGCGCCGCATGGAGGATGCCTCCACAACGATGTATTCGGCCAGGGCTCCAGAGGTCGTTCCCAAGCCATAGCCTCGTTGGAGCCCCAGGTCACAAAGCTGGGGCTGGCGGATCAGGCACCAATGGCACGACCCGCAGGGATTTCCAGGATAGCAAGTCACGGGATCTCCGATGGACCATCCTTCCACCTCGGGGCCCACTTGGGTTACCACTCCGGAGAATTCATGCCCCAGGATATTGGGCTGTGGAAGACCCTGTTGGAAGAGATGGATGTCGGAGCCGCATATTCCGCAGTAATGAACTCGAATCAGGACCTGACCACGGCCGGGCTGGGGCCTGGGCACATCCCGGATCTCGAGGGTTTCCTTTCCGGTCAACAGGGCTGCTCTCATGCGGTTTTCCATGGTCTCCCTTTCCTCTTCCGCCGGGTGGGGGGGAGGGCCTCATCATCCAGAAGGAGGCTCGCAACCCTCGAGCCAGACGGAGTTGAGCAGATCGAGGGTAGGGGGATTGAGGTTGGCCGTAGCATCCAGATAGACGTCAAGCACGGCCGGCCGGCCAGAGGAGACGGCCCTCTCCAGGGCCGGTCGGATCTCGGCGGGGTCTTCCACACGCTCTCCGTAACACCCCATGGCCTCTGCGATGCGGTCGTATCGGGCATCGGTGAAGTCGACCCCGTAGAAACGTTCCCGGAAGGCCTTGGCCTGTCCGGCCTTTATCATCCCCCATGCCCGGTCATTGCCGATGATGTCGATGACCGGAAGTTTCAGTCTTACAGCGGTCTCCAGTTCATGGCAGGAGAGCATGAAGGAGCCGTCTCCGTGGAGGATCACGACGGGTCGATCTGGGCAGGCCATCTTGGCACCCAGAGCAAAGGGGAGCCCCACTCCCAGATGCCCCGTGTGCATGGGGGCCAGAAATTGCCTGGGCCCTCCCACGTTCAGGGCCATATTAGCCCAACAGGCCATGTTGCCCCCGTCCACCACCAGAAGGGTCTCGGGGCCGAAGAAGCGGCGGACCTCCCCCATGAGCCGCAAAGGATGGATGGGCTTGACGTCGGAGCGCAGCTGGGGCTCCAGGGCCTTGAATCCTTCCTGTTCCTGACGTTTGCAGCGGACCGACCAATCCGAGGGTTTCCGAGGAGGGGTGGCCTCCCTGGCTGCTGTCACCATCTGCTGGAGGACCTCGCGGGCATCCCCGACCAGGGCTAAGTCTACGGGACGGTTAAGCCCGATGCTGGCCGGTTCCACATCGATCTGGATCACACGCTGAGCCTCCGGGGGACCCCAGAAAGGCGGTCTTCCCCAGAAGTCCAGCTCCCAGAAGGTGCAGCCCACGGCCAGGACGAGATCGGCTCCCATCTCCGCGAAGATGGCCCCTCCCCCTTTGGCTATCAAGGCCAAGGCATGATCCTCAGGCAAGACCCCTCGAGCGGATATAGTGGAACTGACAGGGATCTGGAGATATTCGGCCAACTCTCGAAGGGGTTCCCAGGCCCCCGCACGGAGGACCCCCAGTCCTGCATGGATCAAGGGCCGTTCGGCCCGGAGAAGGCGCTCCACGGCCTCCTCCACTAGGTCATGAGGGGCCGCTGGCCCTCTCGGGGGGCGATAGCGTTCGGGTGGAAGTAACTTGAGCTCCTCTTCATCGCGGGTCTCGAACATGACATCCACCGTGATGTCCAAATGGACGGGCCCGGGGCGTCCCGTGGTAGCCTCCCGGAAGGCCCTTTGAACCAGTTCAGGGATCCGTTCCCATCGATGGATGACGGCGTTCCACTTGGTGAGGGGGGCCATCAAGTGCCACTGATCCAGTTGTTGCTGGGACCCGCGGAAGGGATAGGCGCGGCTGCCGTGGATCTGGGGGGTGATCACCACCATGGGGACACTGTCCGCTCGGGCCACCCAGACGCCGGGGACGAGATTGGCGGCTCCTGGTCCCACAGTCCCCGAGCAGACCCCCGGTTCTCCCGTGACCCGGGCCCAGGCATCCGCCATGTGGGCCGCGGCGGACTCGTGGCGTGTCATGATGTACTCCATACCCTGGGGTCGCCCCACCCGGTGTATGGCGTCGATGAAGGGAAGGAGTTGGCCTCCGGGGATCCCGAAGACCCTTCGGACACCTTCATTGAGCAGGCATCGAGTCAGGGCCTCTCCGCCTGAGATCCGAGCCATGATTCGCCTCCTTGTGAATAAAAGGGATGCGGGGACCCTGCGTGGGTATACAGCGGATCGCCGCCTAGGTGCGGGCCTCCTACTGGAAGAAGCTTTGGATCCTCTCCGCCCAGCGTTGAGCGGCCTCCTCCACCCGTTGTTCGTCGATGGTTGGGCAGCTCTCCAGGAGCCTTGTAGCCTCCCTCTCCTCTATGCCCAGCTCCTGAGCCAACAAGAAGGGGTCGGGTTCTTCTCGCTGGGGGGCCAGAGAGCAGGAGGTGACCGCACCCAGCAAACGTTCACCTTCCAAGATGGGAATGAGCATCTTGCAGAGACCGATCTGGCAGAGGTCCACGACAGGCCTTCGTGACCGCTCGGCCTGCCGGAGCATGGCCTGAAGGGTCTGCCCGCAGACAAAGGAAAGGGTTCGATCATCGCTCCGGATCCGCTCACATACCTCCGTGTAGTGTCCTCGGTGGAGGAGGATCCTCCCTTGGGGATCCACGAGGGTGGTCATCATTCCCATATCTCTGGCGATCCCATCCAGGATTTCCTGCCATTGCTTCCTGCCGAGTCGCTTCAGGACTTCACTCTCCATGAATGAGCTTTTCTCCATCCCCGATTCGTCTGAGATCTTCTCTCCGGATCTGCGTGGGGCGCGGTCTTCTTTTTCCTCCTCATTCAGCCTTCAGGGGTCACATCCCCAGATAGGCCTTGCGCACCTCTTCGTTGACCAGAAGTTCCTGAGTGGGTCCGCTCAGTACGATCCTTCCGTGTTCGAGGACATAACCTCGTTTTGCGATCTCCAGGCTCTTGCGGACGTTCTGTTCCACCAACAAGATGGTCACACCCTCCTGATGGAGTCTCAGGATTGTCTGAAATACTCCGTCCACCACAACCGGAGCCAACCCCAAAGAGGGTTCGTCCAGCATCAAGAACTTGGGGGCGGACATGAGGGCGCGGCCGATGGTCACCATCTGCTGCTCTCCCCCGCTCAGGGTCCCCGCCAACTGGTTGCGTCGCTCTCTCAGCTTGGGAAAGAGTTCGTAGACCCACTGGAGGTTCTTGCGGAGTCGCTCCCGCCTCTTTTCCACATAAGCACCCAGCTCCAGGTTCTCCTGGACCGTCATGTAGGGAAAGAGCCTCCTGCCTTCCGGAACCAGAGCCAGCCCGTAGGTGATGATTCGATGGACGGGCATATTCTGGATGGGATGTTGATCGAAGAGGATACTCCCCGAACGGACGGGGATCAACCCTGCAATGCTCTTGATAAGGGTGGACTTTCCGGCGCCGTTGGCCCCCACCAACGCGACGATATCCCCTTCGTCGATGGTCATTGAGACGTCCCATATGATCTGGACCTCTCCATACCCGGCGTTGATGCCTTTCAGTTCCAACATTAGCGCGTCTCCTCCCCCAGATAGACGTCGATGACCCGCCTGTCCGTGGAGATCTCCTCGGGCGTCCCCTCTGCGATCTTCTCCCCGGATGCGATCACCAAGATCCATTCGCACAGCTCCATCACCGCCTTCATGACATGCTCCACCACGATGAGGGTGATCCCCATCTCAGCGTTGATCCGTCTCAAGAGATCCAGGACCTCGTCGATTTCAACGAAGGTCAAGCCCGCCATGGCCTCATCCAGAAGCAACAGTTTGGGTCTGGTGGCCAAGGCGGTGGCCAGCCCTACCCGTTTTTTTGCGGCTACTGTGAGGTTCTTGGCCAAGGTGTGACGGAGAGAGTCCAGACGGGTCCATTGCAGGATGCGTTCCACCTCCTCTTCCTGTTCCTTGGTGGGCCGGTATCGGTTCTCCCGGCCTATGACCCCCATGAGTACGTTGTCGAAGACCGACAGCTCTTCGAAGACCCGAACGATCTGGAAGGTCCGCCCAATTCCCTTTCGACAGATGGTGTGGGGCCTCAAGCCCTGAATGAACTCCCCTTCAAAGGCGATGGTGCCGGCGGTGGGCTTGAGTTCACCGGTGATCATGTTGAAAAGGGTGGTCTTTCCTGCCCCATTGGGGCCGATTATGCCCAGGCGGGCCCCCCGGACCACATCGAAGCTGACATCCTTTACAGCGGTTACCCCTCCGAAGCGTTTGGTGAGGTTTCGAATCGAGAGGATGGTCTCCATCAAGCTCTCCCCCGTATCCGTCGAAGAATTCCCATCAACCCTTTGGGCTCGATGATGAGGATGATGATGAGCATGGCGGACCAGATGATGAATCGGAGCTCGGGCGCGAAGCGCATGAACTCCAAGATCAAGGTAACGAGCCCGGCGCCGATGATGGGGCCGAATAGGGTCCCGGCTCCTCCCACCAGGGTCATGATCACGATCATTTCCGAAGTCATCCATGAGAATGTGGATGGATGGAGGAGCCGGAAGAAATGCGCGAATAGGCTCCCGGTAAGCCCGCCCAGAGCGGCACTAATGCTGAACGCCAATACCTTGTAGAAGGACGTGTTGATCCCGATAGACTCGGCCAAGTCCTCGTTTTCTCGGATGGAGATGAGGATCCTTCCCACATTGGAGTGGACCAGCACGTAAAGGAAGGTCACCATGAGGACACCGAAGATGAGAATCAGGTAGTAGTTGGCCGTCATGCTTGTGAAATCGATTCCCAGGATGGGATCCGGGGGTCGGATGCCGGAGAGCCCCAGAGGTCCGTTGGTTAGCCCCCGAGAATTGAGGATAAATAGGTAGACAAAGTAGCCGAAGAAGAAGGTGGTGACGGCGAAGTAATGGCCGCGCAATTTCAGCGCGGGGTAACCCACGATGGCCGCCAAGATCAGGACGATGATCCCGCTGAGAGGAAAGGCCAGCCAGAAGGAGAGACCCCCCTTCAGGGTCAGGAGCGCCGAGGCATAGGCCCCCATGCCGTAGAAGGCGGCTGGACAGAACTGAAGAGGGCCTGTGTATCCCACCATCAAGTCGTAGCTGGCCGTCAACATGGCATAGAGCATAGCCAGGACTACGACATAGGTGATGTAGTTGGAGGCGATGTGAGGCACGACCGACAGCACGAAAAGGATGCCCAATGCCAGGAGAATGCCCTTCTTGTTCCTCCGCATACACGAACCTCTCTGATCAGCTCCCCTCACCTGTTGGGCCCGCAGCGAGGGAGGCCCTACAGGAGAGGGGGCGGACTACACCCTCCCAAAGAGCCCCTTGGGTCGAAACGTGAGGAAGAGGATGAGAATGAAGAAGGCATAGCCGTGTTGATAGGCGGACGAGATGTACATGGCACCTAAGGCCTCCAGAACCCCCAATCCCAGTCCTGCAATGAGGGTCCCTGCCACAGTCCCGAAGCCACCGAGAATCACCACCACGAGGGCTTTCAGCAAAGGCAGGTCCCCCATGGAAGGGAAGACGGAGTAGAGGGGTGCAATGAGAACGCCCGCAGCTCCGGAGAGGGCGCCTCCCAACAAGAAGACCGTGGAGGTCACGGTGTTGATGTTGATTCCCAGTACTTGAGCGATCTCCCGGTCCTGCGAGGCTGCCCGGATGGCCTTCCCCATCTTAGTCTTCATGATAAAGAGGTAGAGGAGAACAAAAAGCACGGCGGCGGCCGCCAGGACCACCATCCGTTGATAGCTGTAAGTATATCCGAAGAAGGTGATCCCTCCCTGGAGATAGGGAGGGAAGATCTTGGCCTTGGAAGTCCAAAGGAGGTTCGCCGTGTTGGCGAGAAGGAAGAAAAGGGCGATGGCGCACAAAAGCTGAGTGCGCCCCGCCCCTTGCCAGCGCCGGTAGAGAAACCGCTCGCAGAGAAACGCCATGGAGGCTCCCACAGCCATCCCGAGGGGTACTGCGAGCACAAAGGGAAAGCCCGCCAACGTCACGGCGAAATAGCTGGCATAAGCTGCCATTACGTAGAAGGCCCCTTGGGCGAAGTCGGGAATGTCCGTGATACTCCAGATGAGGTTGAGCCCCATGGCGATCAGGACATAGACCGAACCGATGATAAGCCCATTGAAGAGTTGTGCGATCAGGATCTCCATCTGGTGACCTCAATCGACCACTTTCCGTTGTCCGTTCTCCCAACGAACGATGGTAGGGGTATATCGCCCCTGATTCTTGAATCCATCGAAGTCCTCGAACTTGATGTGCCCTTGAAGTCCTTGGAAATCGGTCTTTTTGAGAGCGTCCTTGATCTTGACAGGATCCAGGGATTGAGCCGCTTCAATGGCGTTGGCCAAAACGGTCAAGGCGTCGTAACCGAAGATGATGGCATAGTGCATTGGGGCATTGAACCGCTCCTTGACCCGTTTTTCCAGTTCCGCAGGAGCGGATCCCCACAATCCGATGGCATAGGTCCCCTCGGCCGCATCGGCGCCCGCCAGAGACAAGAGTTCCATTTCGCTCATCTCCTCGGATCCGATGAATGCTGTCTTCTTGGAGACCCCCATCTCTCGAGCCTGCTTGAGGATCATGGCCCCTTCAGGCGTTGTGCCCACGTAGAAGACTATGTCTACTCCGGCTTTCTTGATCTTGGTGAGGTAGACGATGAAGTCGGTGTTGCCGCGCTCGAAGGTCTCCTCTACCAGGGTCTTGACGCCTCGTTTTGCGAACTCCGCCTTAAAGGAATCAGCAAAGGACTTGCCATAGTCGTCGTTCACCACAAGGAAACCCACACTCTTGGGCTTGAAGATCTCGTAGATACGAGGGGTCGCCAAAGGGGCGATCAGCCCCATGCTGGGCCTCATGCGGAAATAAAACTCGTGTCCGGGTTTGGTGACCTTATCCGCGGCGCACTCGATGGTGATTCCGGGGATCTTCATCTCGTCGCAAAGGGGAGCGATGGCCACGCAAACGGAGCTGCAGTGGTCTCCCAGAATTGCCACCACCTTGTCTTCCATGACCAGTTTGCGGACGTTGGCCACCCCTTCCACCGGCGTACAGACGCTGTCATAGCGCACGATCTCTAGGGTGTAGGTCTTGCCTTGTACCTGAATGCCCTTGGCGTTGAGATCCTCCAGGGCCAGCTGGACCCCTCTCCATCCATTGGTGCCCAGCTCGCCCGCGGCTCCGGTGAACGGCGCCGTGTACCCGATCTTAATTACATTGGAGCCCGCGAAAGAAGGGAGCGCTCCTGCCATGCAGGCCATGAACAGCAACCCCGCCACCATGGAAATGAGGAGATGCCTTTTCATCTTTCATCCCTCCTTGATCTTGGTCTAGGGTCCCGTGGAGGAATTACACTCTCCCATTGCTTGTCCTCTCGAGACCCCGTGTCCGGATCCACCTACCGCTGGGAGAATGTCCAAAGCCAGCCTCCCTTGCCTCAGGAAGTCCGGACGGCCAAATGGGCAATGTTTTCTCTATTACAGCGGATCGTCTACTGTCAAGGGGAAAGTGGAGCGTGGAAGTCCCACACACGGATGAACGGCTTCCAGGGGTATCGGCCTCGCTGCCTCCCCAAGGTCTCATTTGAGCGAGGAATGGGCTGAAGTGGTGGTCTCTTGGGACTCGAGGGGTATTATAGGGGATATATTGAAAAAGACAATTTTTCTAATAAACTATACCAATGATTGTCCTTGTGCATATGGAGGGTTCCAATTGAGTTACGGTCCGATCCTGTGATAGGAAAGGAGGGGGAGATGAGCGAGGAGAAGGTGGTAGACTGCGTGGGCCTTTCCTGCCCTCAGCCGGTGATCCGAACCAAGGAGGCCCTGGAGGACCCCGAGGCTGGATGGATTCGGGTCATCGTGGACAACGAGGCCTCCTGTGCCAATGTAAGGCGTTTTGCCGAAAGTCAAGGCTATGTAGTGGAGGTCCACGAACAGGAGGGTCAGTATCATATCAGGATCCAGAGAGGGGAGGGGATCTCGGTGTCGGCCGATGCCGAGGTGCCGAGCTGCAGGGTCGTGGAGGGGAGAAAGACGGTGATCTACATCTCCTCGGAGGGGATGGGCCGAGGGGATGATGAGTTGGGGCATATCTTAATGGCCGCTTATCTGGATACGCTTTCCCAGTTCGTAAAGGAGCTCTCCCATCTCGTCTTTGTCAACACCGGCGTCAAGCTCGTGGTTGAGGGGTCTCCGGTTTTGGAGCAGATCCAGCAATTGGAGAGGGCGGGGGTGGAGGTCTTGGCTTGCGGCACATGCCTGAACCATTTCGGCCTCAAGGAGAAGATTCGGGTGGGGACGGTTTCCAATATGTATTCGATCTTGGAGGTGCTGAGCGCTGCAGGGAAGGTGTTAAGCCCCTAATAGCATTTTCGGATAGCCGCACGGCTCCGGGCCCAATATCGAGTGAAGGAGAGGGCGATGGACGAAGGTCCCATTAGGCTTGCAGAGAGCGTAAAGGCCGCGGGTTGAGCCAGTAAACTTCCTCCAGGGGTCCTGGAGGAGGCCTTGAGGGATCTCCCGGTGGAGGTGCACCCCGACCTGCTTGTCGGGAGGGAGACCTCGGACGATGCGGGTGTGGTGCGTGTGAGAGAGGACCTCGCCCTGATCCAGACAGTGGATTTTTTCACTCCCATCGTCAATGAACCGAGGGACTTCGGACGCATCGCTGCGGCCAATGCCCTGAGCGATGTGTATGCCATGGGGGGAAAACCCCTGACCGCCATGAATGTGGTGTGCTTTCCTCAGGATCGACTCCCCCTCGAAGTGCTCAAAGAGATCCTCTTGGGGGGGATCGAGGTTGTCCACGAGGCCGGGGCCCTTTTGGTCGGTGGACATAGTGTGGACGATCCGGAGCTCAAATATGGATTGAGCGTGACTGGGACAGTCCATCCCGACCGGGTTATCACCAACCGAGGGGCACGCCCAGGCGATCTCCTGATCCTCACAAAACCCTTGGGGACCGGGATTCTGGCGACGGCCATCAAGGGAAGGATGCTTCATCGCGAGGCGAGGGAAGAGGCCGTCCAGTGGATGACCGCGCTCAATCGGGAGGCCGCCGAAGCGATGCAGGAGGTGGGTGTCCACGCCTGCACAGACATCACCGGCTTCGGGCTACTGGGTCACGCCCTGGAGATGGCCCAGGCATCCGGAGTCGCGCTGGAGATCCATGCCTCCAGAGTCCCCATCCTCGAGTCGGCTCTAGAGATGGCCCGATTGGGGATGATCCCCGCGGGGACCTTCGCCAACCGGCGGTTCTGCGAGCGTTCCATCCAGGTGAGCCCGGAGGTGGATGATCTACTGCTGGACTGCCTGGCTGACGCCCAGACCTCTGGAGGCTTGCTTATCTCCGTGCCGGAGGGACACGCAAAGGCCCTCCATAAGGCCCTAGAGGCACGGGGAGTCCCCCACCCCGAAGTAGGCAGGGTCGTGGATGCCCCCGCGGGGACACTTCGGGTTCTGCCGGGTTGAGCTCTGATTTCTCAGGAAGGGTAGGCTCTCTGCCTGCGAGCCTTCTCCTCTCGGTTTGGAGGAACAGGTCCCCTCAACTCATCGAGGAGCTTCTCCAGATAATCCTCGCCCCATCGCATCTTTTGGGCTACATCACGGGCTTTTTGGAGCAGAAACCGCCTGGGAAATGCCGGATGGGAAAGATACGGGAGAGAATTGGCCAGAAAGATTCGTTTGAGCTCCTCTCGGACGGTCTCCACCTCATTCTCCGGGATGAAGTTCCTCTCCTCTTTGAATTGAAAATGAATGCGATCCCCTACACGGTTTCGGAGGATCTGAAGGACTTCGGGAGGGATCCCGTCCTCCGCGGCCTCGGGGAGAGGTACGGGAACGACGGCCCGAAGCCCCATGTACCATCGATCTCCAGCCACCCTGCGCGACTCATCCCAAAACTCCAGGACAAGGCCGTTGGGCAGCCTCCTCCTTTCGAGAAGCCGTCTTTCCATCTTGCCCCCTTGGGATGATCCTCCTCTTCTCCGTAGGCGGCTCCAGACCCTAAAGCAGGGACGTTTGTGCTCTGCCTGGACCCGCAAGGAAGAGGAAGAGTTGAGCGGTCGTATTAATCATGTGTACGAATGAGGCGTTTGACAAGGCCCCGGGAGGAAACCGAAGGGCCTTCGCAGGAGGGGACCTGGAATCCGTCTTCTTTCCCTTGACACCTCGGAAGAACCATGATGCAGTTTCTCGTTGATGGAAGCCCCAAAGGGCTCACAACTTGGATGTGCAGACGGGCAGACGCACCCTTGAGCGGGGACATTGGGAGGGGTCGGCTGTAGGGAGACGTCATGAAAGTGGAATATCGATCCATCGGGGTGATCCGTACCCCGTTCGCCAACGTGGAGGGGATGCCCATCCAACCCTCCCGCGCCAGGGACGTGGAGGGAATCATCGAGGTCTTCCCGGAATTTCAGGAGGGGCTCAGCGATCTGGAGGGATTTTCCCATCTCATCCTCCTCTACCATTTTCACCGGGTCAGAGGATACAGTCTTCGTGTCATCCCCTTCCTCGATAAGGAGCCCAGGGGGATCTTCGCTACCCGAGCCCCCAAACGCCCCAATCCTATTGGCCTTTCCGTGGTCCGGCTTCGGGGGATGGAGGGGAACCGTCTGTGGGTGCTGGACGTGGACATCCTGGATGGGACCCCATTGCTGGACATCAAGCCCTATGTTCCGGAATTCGACAGCCGGAGCAGGGTCCGAATCGGTTGGTTGGAGGAGGCGAAAAGGGAGCGGAAGATCCTTTCTGACGATCGCTTTGCCTGAGAGGGCCCTTCCATGGGATTCAACCTTCCCTCAGGCGACTTCCAAGGTTGCCCTGCTTGGACGATTTGTGTAACCGAAGAGGGAACCCGTAGTCCGGAATCGGAAGGAACGAATCAGCCGATGAACGAGGAGGAGGGATTTAAGTGGGGAAAGCAAAGGTTGATCCCGAGGTGAAGGCTCTGCTGGAGAGCCTGGCGAGGAGGGGGATTCCTCCCGTTCATACTTTGACTCCCCAGGAGGCGCGCAAGACGCGCAATCCTCTCTTTGTGGAGCTCGGAGGGACGCCCGAGCAAGTCCATGGAGTGGAGGACCGGTCCATTCCAGGACCCTCGGGGGAGATCCCGATTCGCATCTATATCCCATCTGGAAAGGGGCGGTTTCCCGTTTTGGTCTACTTTCACGGAGGAGGATGGGTGATCGGGGACCTCAGCACCCACGATAGCCTATGCCGCGCCCTGGCGAGGAGGACCCCCTGCGTTGTGGTCTCCGTGGACTACAGGCTCGCCCCGGAGCATAAATTCCCCGCCGCGGTGGAGGACGCATTTGCGGCCACGCAATGGGCAATGGAAAATGCCGAAGGGATGTCCGGTGATCCCCGGCGCATCGCTGTGGGCGGGGACAGCGCCGGGGGCAATTTGGCCGCTGTGGTCTGTCTCTTGGCTCGGGACAAGGGGACCCTCAGCCCGGCATTTCAGATGCTCATCTACCCGGTAACCGACCTCTCCACCCTGAATACGAATACCTATCGCGAACATGGAGAGGGATATATTTTGACCCGACAGAGCATGGAGTATTACAGGGGGCACTACCTGAGGGTCCCACAAGACGCCACGGATCCCTATGCCTCCCCCCTGCTGGCCCCGGATCTTCGAGGGTTGCCTCCGGCCTATGTGGTGGCCGCCGAGGTGGATGTCCTCGCTGACGAAGTTCATGCCTATGCCCGAAGGCTTCAGGAGGCTGGGGTGAAGGTGCTCTACCGATCTTATGGGGGGATGATCCACCCCTTCGTCAGCTTCCTGGGAGTTCTGAATCGTGCTAAGGAGGCTGTGGAGGAGGCGGCCTCTGTCCTTGGTGCGGCCCTTGGCGGGTAAACCCCTTCCAAAGGGATTTTCTTGGGTCCGAACGGGGGATATTATCTGAGGGGGTCCCCCGACATGAAAGAATCCTTGCCTTTATTGTTCGTCTGGCGGACGTGGGGTTGGAAGGCTCACCAGGTGTAGATCCCTCTGGGGATAGGGTATGACAATCCCTTCCTGGGCGAAGCGCTTGTAGATTCCTCGATTCAGTTCATGGATAGCCCTCCCCTTGAACATGGGATCTTCCACCCAGCAGAGCAGCTCGAACAGAAGGGCCGAGTCCCCGAAGGAGCGGAAGCGGACTCGTGGCTCCGGCTCTGGAAGGACCAACTGGCAGTCCCGTGCCACCTCTTTGAGCACACGTTCCACATGATCCACGTCGCTTCCATAGGCCACCCCCACGCCAACCCGGATGCGGAATCGAGGGATGGGGGCGCTCTCGTTGGTGATCTTGGCGTTGGCCATTACGGAGTTGGGGATGGAGATGAGCACATCGTCTCGGGTCTTGATTCGGGTGCTGCGGATGCCGATGTCCACCACCTCACCCCGTTCCCCCGAGTCCAATATGATATAGTCTCCCAGTTTGTAAGGCCGGTCCGCGAAGACGCTCACCCCACCAAAAAAGTTGGCCAAGGTGTCCTTGGCCGCTAAGGCCACGGCCACCCCGGCGATGCCTGCCGAGGCCAGCATGGGGGAGATATCCACCTTCCAAAGGGAGAGGATAAGGAGTCCACCCGCGGCGATGAGAACCACACGCAGGAGGTTCTTGAGCATGGGAAAGAGCTCTCGGCCGATGCCCGTCAGATCCGTGATACGAACCGCCTCCTGATCCAGGAGCAGACCGCTGGCGTGCACCAGGGAGATCATCCATCCAAGGATCAAGAGGGAGAGGATGAAGGACTCCGCGTAGTACCGGATCTCTTGAGGAGGATTTGCCGATCGCACGGCAAGGATGGTCCCCACCAAGGCCACGGTCTGGACCATGGGTCTTCGAAGGATGGAGAGAAGCAGGTCGTCGAGACGGAAAGGGGTCCTGGCAGCGAAGGATTTGAGGATACGGTCGAAGATGAATCGGGTCACACGAGCGGCCGCTAAGGCCGCCAGAAAGATAAGTGCGGGAATCAAGACATCGGCGTAAGAGAGGAGGGTTTCCGTCCAGTTGTGCCTCATGGCTCCTCTTGGACCGAGGAGGAGGAAGTTTGAGAGGGGCCGTCCAGGGTCGCCTGAGGTTCATATGCCGGATCGATCTCGCGAATCTGGAGGAGGACGTCTTCCATGTTTCTCCGGATCCTCTCGGCATATCGGTTGCCCGGGTAACGGGCAACGGTCTCTCGGAGGATCTCCCAAGCCCGGACCAACAGATCCTTGCGCTTTCCAAGATCTCCCTCACGTCGTGCCTTGAGGACCAAGACGGCCGCCTCCTTCCGCCTCTTTTGGGCATAGCGGTCTTCGGCCTCTTGGATGCCTTCCTGAGCCTGAGCATCATATTCGGTCCCCAAAAGGCTCTGAAAGGCGGCGATAGCCTCCTCGTAATGTTCGTTTTCCAGCAACCCCTTGGCCTCTTCCAGACGGGAGGCACGGAGATCCAAGATGGTGGGGACCGACGCAACCTCTTTAGGTGGTGGGAATTCCTCTCCGGAGGTCTCCTCCTGGGGGAGGGTTTCCTGGCTGCTGGAGACAGGTACTCCTCCCGAGGGTGGAAGAACCTGCTCCGTTGAGGAGGTCCTCGGGGCCGTTCCAGGGCGCATTGGGGCCTCGGACGCCAGGGCCGCCCCTGGCCCCTGTTTCAAACGGATCTGTTCCAACCGAATGGACGCCAACTCGGCCCAGCGGCTTCTCTCCTGGGAGGACATGAGCAAGGAAGTGTAGGTCTTCTCCGCTCGATCCAGAAGCCCTTCCTCGAAGTACCAGTTGGCGAGCGTGTATTGGAGATACTGAGTGTCCAGTAGGCGGGCCTCACTCAGAAGGAGGCGCTCAAGGACAGCGATGGCCTCGGATCGGCGCTCCGAGCGACCTAGGCAAAGGGCTTGAATAACCTGGACGTCCTGAGGGACCAGGGCTTCAGGGTGCTCCTTTCGCAGGGCCTCAAGCCGTTGAAGGGCCTCCATGCACTTCCCTTCTGCAAAGGCGGCTCGGACCTCCTCCCAAGAGACCCTCGTCTCCTCTGCCAAGGAGGCTTGGATTTCAGGTGGCTCCGGCGGTTGAAGGGGTTCCAGAGCAAGGCACCGAAGTAGCCGCCGAGCCGCATCGCCCTCGCGCAAGGGCTTTCCCTTTTCAAGCTCGTCGTGCAGGCCCTCCAGGATTCTGAGCTGTTCTTGCTGGCTTTGGATCCATGGGGACGGTTCCACCCCCTTGAGACCCGCCTCACCTGGAGAAACGGCCATCATACGCCCGTGTGCCCGCTCCAAAGCCTCTTTCCTCCGAGAGATCTCCTGCTGGAGGGCCGCCAAGTCTAATGGAGGCGGGGGAGGAGGTGAAACAGCCGGCTGCGGGGGTGGGGTGACGGGCGGGGGTGGCTTGGCCACCGGAGGCTTGGCTGGGATAAAGGGTGAGGAGGCACAGGCGGCCAAAGCTGCGGCCAGGATCAAGGCTAAGCCCACCCCCAACAGAGACGGCCCAGGCGATGTCTTGCGGGTCATGATCCTTCCTCCCGAAGAGGGGCCACGTATCGGGCGAGATGCAAGGAGGTCCCCCCGAGTCTCCCGTAGGTTCGGACCTCCGGGAGGCCGTGTCCGCCCGGACTGGGAAGCCCGGACCCGGGATCTACGGGGACCCGAATCATCTCTGGGGGCCAGTCAATGGTCAGTTCTCGTCCTGGTCTAAAGCTGACGTCCACCCAGTCCACGCTCTCCTCGTAGTTCAGTTCACGGACGCAGGCCTGAGCCGTACGAATCCATATGGGAAGGGCCCCCGCCGCGCCGAAGATGCGTATCTTCTTGTTCCTCATGGGACGATTGTCATCATACCCCACATAAGCGGCTAAGACCACCCCCCGATCCAGGGTCAGGATGGCTCCGTCGGAGGAGGGGCTGGGGAGGAATCCCACGAAGCTGGAGTTTCGGAATTCATCGGAAGTACCGGTCTTTCCCAGAGAGGGGATGAAGACCTCTAGCCCCTGGAGGAGATCGTCCGGGTTCTTGGGGATTAGAGGTACGGCCTTTCGAGCCTTCCGACCCGTTCCATGGGTGATGACCTTTCGAAGGATCTCCCCTAGAGAACGACATTGAGCCTCAGGCAGACGGCGTACCCCCTGGGGTTGGGCACGATAAATGACCTCTCCTTCCGGCCCCTCGATCCGTGTGATGAGGAAGGTGGAGGGCTTGAAGGACTCTTCTCCCCCCACGAAGACCCTACCCGTGAGGAAGGCGTAGTAGAGACGGGTAACGTCTTCCAGGGTTACGGAATTGGATCCCAAGGGAAGGGACAGCACAGGATCCAGGGGGGAGAGAACCCCCAGCGAACGAGCAAGATGGACCACGTATCGGAGGGCTAAGGTAGTCTTAAAGTCGCGGATGCGACACAGAACATCCAAGCTATATGGGTCGCGGGAGCTGAGGTCCTCCAGGCGCCGTTGGATGCCCTCCTGAAGCTGGTCCAGAAGGCCGGAGGGGAGCAACCCCTCAACCCATACCTCCGAGAGGGGAAAGATCTCCTCCAAAGTCCGGCCTTGGTCCAGCCTCTCCATAAGGTCGTAGAGGTTTAGGGGGACGAGTGCGCGCCCCTCGGGATGGTCGGTGAAGACGGCCCTGGTGCCTCCGGCCACGGACTCCCAATAAAACCTTCCCCTTCCCCTTTGGGTCAGGGGGATGCGGGCGAGGGGGTTTTCATGGCTGAGGGTCCATCGAAGGACCTCATAGGCCTCCCGCATCTCCTCCTGGAGGGTCCGAAGATGGAGGAAGTTGGTCAAAAGGGCGCGGAGTTCCTTTCGTTCCGAGGGCTTCAGGCTCGGGTCCTTGAGGGACTCCGGAGTCCATCCCCGCTCCTCCAAGTAGCTTTCCACCCCGATCCCATAATGGAGGTCTTCCAATGCCCGGAGGGCCTCCTGATCTCCTTCGAAGATTAGGTCGGTCTTCAACTCCTCACGGGCTTCTTCGAAGGCGGTTTGAAGCAAGGCCTCTCTGTTGACCAGGATTCCCATCTGATCTCGGATGCGGCGAATGAAGGAAGCCCGGGACTCTCCGGGCCTCGGGGCCATGTCCATACGGGCGGCCAGGTCCTTCAATTGGGCGGTAGTGAGTCGGTCACACAGGTGGTAGAGCAGCCATACCGTAGCGATGTTCTCGGACTTGGCTCCTGCCCAGGTCATAGAGACCCAGTCATGAGGACTTTCATGATCCGGGTGGGGGATATAGAGACGGCCCTGGTATAGGAAGGCGTGCCATCGGTTGCGCAAGGGGTCCAGGTTGCTCCACCCCAACTGGAGAGCGGCCAGATAGACTAAGGGTTTGAACACGGAACCCACCTGCCGGCGTGCATCCATGGCCCGGTTGAAGTGAACGTTGTCCACGCCTCCGACCATGGCTCGAATAAACCCGTCCTGAACAACGAGGACCCCTCCGTTAATCTCGGGGTATTGGAGAAGGGTAAGCCGCCGCAACCGCCCATCCTCGTCCGGCTCCTCCAGCCGGACGAAAACCGGATCCCTGGGTTGGAGTTCCTTGAGGAGCCGTTGGAGATCCGAGTCCGCGGGCTTGGCCCAGGGTCCCCTTCGATACTTGGCCAAGGCCGAAAGGAGGGAATTCAGCCCCTTTTGATCCACGTACCCCAACTCCCCTCCGGGAAGCGCCACATGAATCTTGATCTCCCCCTCGGGGCCTTCCTCCACGTCTTTTACCGTCCCAAAGACGAACCGACCCCTCTCCACAGGGCCCTCAAGGGCCATAGCGGCCTGGTATCGACTTATAATGCGAGTTCGATCATAGCCCGTCAATTGGGTCTCCAACGAGGAGAGGGTCCCCCGCAAGGCAGCATGGGCGGACTCCTGGAGCCCCTTTTTGATGCTTGTGTAGATTCGGATTCCCGAGGTGGCGATATTGTCCACGCCCGCGCGCGAGAGGGCTTCGCGGATGTAGGGCCTCTCCAGACGCTGTCTTACCTCATCGAGGATGGCGTTTAGAGGATAGCGGATCTTCCCTTGTTGGAAAGGAATTTCCTGCGATACGGCCTCCCGATACTGCTCCGGCGTGATATAGCCCAACTTGAGCATGTTCTTGAGCACATAGTGCGTCCTGGCTTTGGCCCTACGCAGGGCCTCACGTCTTCCCTCCTCGGTCTTCTGGATAAAGGGATTGTAGCGATTGGGAGCCTTGACGCAGCCGGCCAGGAAGGCGCACTCCAACAAGGATAGTTCCTCCACTGGTTTGTTGAAAAAATAGAGGGCCGCGATCCCGATCCCTCGTCCGTTTCCGCTTACGTAGAACTGGTTGGCGTACCATTCCAAGATCTGCTCTTTAGAGTAGTGGGCCTCCAGCTTCAGAGCCCGGATCAGCTCCACCCATTTGGCCTTGAGGGAGCGACGCTGACGCTTGAAGAGGTTCTTGGCCGTCTGTTGGGTGATGGTACTTCCCCCCTGCACCACCCGTCCGGCCTTGATGTTCAAGTAGAGGGCTCTGAGGATACCCGCCGGATCGAAGCCCGGATGCTTGAAAAAATTCTTGTCCTCGGCGGCCAAAAGAGCGTGAATGAAATGGGCGGGAAGATCCTCGTAGGGGACATAGGTTCGATGTTCTTCCTGGAAGAAGACCCCGATGACGCTTTGACCGTCATCGTAATAGACAGGGCTCTCCAGGGTGAAGATCCGCTGGATCCGCTCTCTGGAGATCTCTTCTCCGGGAAACAGCACGATGGCGATCTCATACCAAATCCAGATTCCGATGCACAGCAGGACGAGGGTCAGGAACGAGAACTGGAGGAATCGCAAGAGACGGCGTCCTTTGGATCGCCGAGATGCCTTCCCCCGGATGGGCGGGAGGCGTTTGCGACGTGGTCCCATTATTTCTTCCAGAAGCCCTTCTTCCGAGTAGAGATCTTCTCCCCCGAGAGCTTGGCGAACTCCCTAAGGAGTTCTTCCTGGCGTTTGGTCAGCTTGGTGGGGGTCTTGACGATCACCTGAATCACCAAATCGCCTCTGCCGTATCCCCTCAAGCGGGGCATCCCCGCGCCCCGGATTCGGAAGAGGGTCCCGGATTGGGTCCCTCGGGGGATCTCCAGGGTCTCCTCGCCTTCGAGGGTAGGCACCTGAATACGGTCCCCTAGGGCTGCCTGAGGAAAGGAGATGGGTACCTGGCAGAAGATGTCGTCTCCTTGACGTTCGAAGAACTCGTGCGGTTCCACTTGGATGACCACATAGAGGTCTCCGGGAGGCCCACCTCCCTCTCCAGGCTCTCCTTCCCCTCGAAGCCGCAGCCGGGATCCCGTGTCCACCCCCGGCGGGACCCTGAGGTTCACCCTCTTGAAGACCTTGATCCGACCTGTTCCCTGGCATTCCTGGCAGGGATCCGTGATGATCTGTCCCTGTCCATAGCAGCGGGAACATGTGGTGCTGATGGTGAAGAAGCCTTGATGGCGGGTCACCTGACCCGTGCCTTGGCATTGGGGACATATAGAGGGACCGGTACCGGGGTGTGCACCGGAGCCCTGGCAAGCGGGACAGGTCTCGGGCCGCTCGACGGGGATCTCCACTTCTTTCCCCCTGGCGGCCTCCTCCAGGGTCAGGGTGAGAGTGTAGCGAAGGTCCGCCCCCGGTCTTCCCCGGGTCCTCCCCCGGGTCCGTGTCCTGAACCCGAAGAACTCCTCGAAGATGTCCCCGAAGGCGGAGAAGATGTCGTCGAATCCTCGGAAACCTGTAAATCCGGTGCCCTGAAGGCCTTCGTGGCCGTAGCGATCGTAGATCTCCCGTTTCTCGGGGTCCCTGAGGACCTCATAGGCCTCGGAGGCCTCCTTGAAGCGTTCCTCCGCCTCCTTATCGCCCGGGTTGCGATCGGGATGGTACTTCATGGCGAGCCGACGATAGGCCCGCTTGATCTCCTCCTCGGAGGCCCCCCGGGAGACACCCAGGATCTCATAGTAGTCACGCTTGGGGGTCATGAATCACCGTAATCCTCTAGGATCTTTCCGGTCCGGGCCCGTTCCACCACCTCATCGAACTGAGGACCCAGGTCCGCCCCCAACTCTTGAGCACGCTTCTTGGCCCACAGGCCGATGTTTCTGGAGTCCTTGTAGAAGGAGTCGTCCCTGGGTGCTCGGGTGTCGAATTCCTTGAGCCGCTGCGCTTCGGTCTTGTGGTAGGCGAATCGGGAGAGGATCCTTCGCAATCGCGAGGATCCACAATGCTCACACAGGATCTCCGACTCCTCCCGGGGTTTGAGGATAAGAGCGCTTGTGACCCTCCGGCAATCCTCACACTGAAACTCATAGATGGGCATGGTGGTCCCTCCCTACTCTCTCTCCCGCACCCGGTCGGAAGGGCCATCGGGGAGAATCTCTTTCAGATCCTCCTTAAGCTCTTTGAGATCCCGGTCCTGGATCAGGTAGAGCCTAGGGGACTCCCCCCTCCATGCATAGCGAAGGCCGGAACGAGATGGAGAATTCCTCCCGATGGTCAGAGTCCCCAACGAGCGGCCTTTGTCGTCCCATAGACGGACGTGAAATTGGGGCCGGCCCCTCTGCCCGACGTCCGATGCCTCTGTGGGCGAGAGCTCCTCCTCGAACTCCAGATCTCTGAGGCTCCAAAGGAAGGCGTTGACGGTGGAGAGAGGAAAAGCCTCCTCCTCCGGTCCTCGGGCGACCCAGTCCTCCTTGGTCCGCAGGAGTTCCACCTTTTTCCCTTTCCACTCCATCAGGATCCTGTGGACTTTGGGGACGTTGAATCGGAGGAGTCGTCGGTCGCGGAGATCCTTGACGGTTACCTTGAGTTGGTCCAAGAGCTTGGGACTCACAAGGACGATCCCGTCCTGGACAGGGGCCTTGGCATAAAGGCCTTTCTTCCCCTCTTCTGAGGCCACCACCAATCGGAGGGGCTCCTGCCCCCGTGCGACCCAGAGGGAGACCTCCAACAGGGGTTTCTCCCAATGGACGTTGGGTGGGGAGCCGTCCACGAACTCCTCCGCTCGGGCATCCTTAAGGGACCAGAGGAAGTCGTTCACTCGGAGAGAGTCAGCGGGATAGGTTTCCGGCTGGACGATCTCCCAGTTGTCCTTGTCCACTTTGCGACACGTGATCTCTACGCCCGGATACCTGAGATCGAAGCGTTGGGCATCCTCACGGGCGAAGTCAAACAAGGCCCTCTCCCTCCACCTCTTGGCCTCGGCCGAGACCTCTCCAAGGCGGTTGTAGTCCAAAAGGACCACTACGGAGCGGCCCGCGACCCTGGCGTAGAGTCTCCTTTTTCCCCCTTCCTCCTGGACCTCCTCTTTCCCGATCTCCAGCCTCAGGGTTCGGTCCTTCCCCTTCGTGTGGAGCGTCACGGTCAGACGTGGGGGTTCCAGACCGAGCTGGGAGAGGGGCTTCTGTGGATGGTCCACGAAGGCCACTGCATGGAGTTGGGAAAGCCGAAAGAGGAAGGCTTCCACGGCGTCTCCGTCCGCCCGGAACGGTCCAGGCACCTCGATCCGCCAGTCGTAGATGTCATCGGACATCCGTCGCATGACCACCGAGGTCTGAGGAGAAGCGATCTCCACCCGAACCACCTCTTCTTTGGCGAAATTCCAAAGCCGTTTGTCCCGAAGATCGAAGACCTTGCGGTCGGCCGCTCGGCGGAGGGTGTCCCAGACCAGGAATACGGAGGATTCCCCGTCCAACTGGGCATAGTAGTAGACCTCGGTGGGGTTTTTCTTTCCGATTCGCAACATCCGCTCGGCTCCCTCCCCCTTGGCCTTCACTCGGATCGTCACCTCCGGATGGTCCAGGCCATAAGGAGCCAGGGATTTCGGCCTCTCCTCAATGTTGCGCTCTTTGCGGGCGCGTAGGATCTGGGAAAGGAGGGACTCCACCTGACTGGGATCCGCAGGGGCGGAGACCGGCTCTTCGAGCCGCCATTGCTTGGGACCCTGTCTCCGGAGGAGCAGGGGGCCCTCGGGACGCTGAATCTTCACTTCCTCCACAGACTCCGTGCTCCATGGAAAGAGACTCCTCTGCCTGGAGCGTTTCTCCTCTTCCTTGCGGATGCGCTGGCTGTCCCAGAGGTAGAATCCTCCTGCGGCCAGCAGCAAAATCGCGAGGATGAGCGTTGTCCTCCACCTCACCTTCTCCACCTCCTCCGCCATAGGACACCCATCCCTAGGGCCAGGATGGCCAAGGGAAAGGCCACCACCACGAGTAGGAAGATGAGAGTCTGCTGAGCGGGCCGTAGGAGAATAGGGCGGCTCGGGGCGGACTTGGGACGGATAGAGATGAGATCCTCCTGCTCCGCAAGCCAATTGAGGGCATTGAGAAAGAGGTCTCGGTTGGCCGATCGGGCGGGATCAATGGCCCCGTTGGCGATAAAGTCCGAGTCCCCGAAGACCACAATCCGGGCCTCCTTCTTCCCTTCGGTGGGACGGATCGTGGCCACCGCAGCCACCGGGACCGGGCCCTTCAAGTCGGTTTTGGGGTCCAGTTCCGCTTGCCCCTGCTTGAGTCGTTCCAGATCTGTCTCAGCCCAGCTGCCGGGGCCAGTGCGCGCGAGGACCTCCACCTTCACGCGTTCGGGAGGAGAGTCCAGTGGTCGAACCGAACGGGTCAAGGGAAGATAGGCCAAGTAAGGGCTCTGGCGGAGGTCCTGAGTGATGGGGTGGGCCTCATACTGTACGATGGGGGGGATCAGATAGTCCCCGCCCAGGAGCCTGCTGTGCCGGTCCACCACCACGTCGTCTTCCAACAAGAAACCGTAAGGCTTTAGGAACTCGTCCATTCCAGGGGCCGACTCGGGATCCGCCAGGATCAGCAGCTTGCCCCCCCGCTCCACATACTCCTTGAGTGCTTTCCACTCGCTCTCATCCAAGGCCTTGCGGGGCCCGCCCACCAGCACCACATCGGCGTCTTCGGGGACCGCCTCTTTCCTGGCTAGTATGAGGGGACGGACCTCATAGTTTTCATCCTCCATGGCCTTTTTGGCCTTGGAATAGCCGTCCTTTTGAAGGTTGTCCAGCCCGTGCTCTCCGTGTCCCTGCAGAGAGTAGATAACCCGCTTTCCTTTGCGTGTCAGCTTTATGAGGGCATTGGTGAGGCGCTCCTCCTCCGGAACGAAGACCCTCTCGAACCGGTCGCCCCGCTCCAGGACTATGATGTTGTAGGTGGTCACCTGATACTTGCGAGCCTTCATGGGGAAGCGGTCGGGGTCGACGAATTCCCAGGAGAAGCGGTCCGAATAGTATCGGTAGAGGTCCAGGAGGCTGCGGGTGGAGTCCTTCTCGGGGTCCGATTCCTGAAAAAAGGCATAGGCGTGAACGGGTTCGTGCAGTCCCTTGAGCACCTTGATGGTCTGGGGGGCCAGGCTGTAGCGCTTGTTCTTTGTGAGATCCAGCCGCCAGTGGTAGCGGTGCGAGAGGGCCTCCAACAAGGCGAAGAGTCCCAAAACAATCACCACGGTCACAAAGAGGTTTGCGCTGTATTGAGCCGATCTCCTCTTGAGGAGCGAAATGGCCATGCCCTATCCTCTCCAGCGCTTGGATTCCAGGGACCGAAGGGTGAGGAAAAGGAAGAAGAGGGTGAAAAGGAGGTAAAAGACCACGTCTTTGGTGTCCAAAACTCCCTTCAGGAACTCCTGGAGATGTAGGAAGATGTTGAGGTCCTTCAGGACAGCGGCCGCGGTGATCCCCACCCATCCGCTCGTCCATCCCAGGGACAGAAGCACAAGCAGAAGCCCGTAGGTGGCGAAAGCGGCGATGATCTGATTCTCGGTCAACGAAGAGACAAAGATCCCCAAGGCGATGAAGGCGCCTCCGAGCAGCAGCATCCCCAAATATCCCGTGAGGATGGGCCATGGTTCGGGATTGGTCAGGAGGGCCATTACCCCGGGGTAGATGGCGGAAAGGGCCAACATAAGAGCGAGGACGGTCCAAACCGCGAGGAATTTCCCCATCAGCGTCTCACCGTCCCGGATGGGAAGCGTAAAGAGAAGCTCGTAGGTGCCGTTCTTCTTCTCCTCGGCAAAAAGACGCATGGTGAGAAGGGGAAGGCAAAACAGAAGCACCAGGGCGATATTGCCGAAGAGGTTGCGGATCACCATCTCGTTGACATTGAGGGCCTCGGCGTAGTAGGGGTTCTGAGTGGCTTGAATGCTCAAGATGAGATATCGCTGGAAATCCCAAAAGAACCACCAGGCTCCGTTTATGGCTGCGAAGAAGAAGAAGAGCACATAGGCGATGGGCGAGGAGAAATAGGATCGAAGCTCCTTCTTATAGATGGGTAGCCAGTTCATGGGGTGCTCTCCTCCGGAGCCGAAAGGCAGGTCACACGAAAGGGGACGACTCCTGCGCGGAGTCCTCTTTGGGTTCCTCGGTCACCAGTTCCAAGAAGATCTCCTCCAGGCTCATGTCTTGGGCCCTCAACTCCAGAAGCCCCCATCCCCGCTCCACAATGGTCCGGGCCAACTGGCTCCGGATGTCCCTACGGTCCTCCGATTCCACCAGATAGGCCGCCGCCTTGGGGGAGAGGGTGCGTTCCCTTTGGACACAGCGGACCCCCTCCACCCCTTCCAAAGCCCCCAGGATCGCCTCCTGGTCGGGTCCCTCCACCTCGAGATGGATGCGGAAGCCTTTTTGGAGCCTGGCCGTGAGGTTCTTGGGGGTGTCCGCGGCCACGATCCTTCCCTTGTTGATGATCATGGCGCGTCCGCAGATCATGCTGACCTCGGGGAGGATATGGGTGCTGAGGATCACGGTTCGGTCACCCGCCAAATTGCGGATGAGTTGCCGGATCTCCGCGATCTGCTTGGGGTCGAGACCGATGGTGGGCTCATCCAGGATCAGGACCTCGGGCCGATGTAGAAGGGCCTGGGCTAGTCCCACTCTTTGGCGGAAACCCTTGGAGAGCTTGCCGATGAGACGGTCCTGAACCTCCAAAAGGCCGCACTCCTCCATGGCCTCGGCCACTCGGGCCTTGCGTTGGGCGCGGGGAATGTCTCGGATCTCCGCGATGAAGCACAAATAGCCCGAGACGGTCTGATCCATATAGAGGGGGACGTTCTCCGGCAGATACCCCACCCTCCGGCGTACCTGGAGGGAGTCATGGAGCACATCGTATCCGGCCACCCGTGCAGTTCCGGATGTGGGCGGGAAAAATGCGGTCAAGATCTTCATGGTCGTCGTCTTCCCGGCACCGTTGGGGCCGAGGAAACCGACGATCTCTCCCCTTTCCACCTGGAATGTGACATCCTGGATAGCCGCCGTGGGACCGTAAAACTTGGTAAGGTTCTCCGCTTCGATCATGGCCCCTCCTTCCGCCGTGTTGCGGACGGTCGTCCCCTTCCCCCGTCCTCCCAGACGCGGAAGGTGCCTCTCGGTCCAGGGAGACGGAAAAAAAGACGACGGCCGGTCCATCCATGGAACCGGCATCCGTCCCGCGGGGATATGTAGGGCCGCGGAATGAGAAGATCTTTTTCCCCAGAGTTCATATCCAGTTAAATATGGTTGCCCTGCAGGATCTTGTCAAGAGGGATCGGAATGGGGGTTTCTCGAAAATATTTGCGCAGTAAGGAGTTAAATTTGAAGTGTCCGAGAGCCATGGATAATCCTCCTGGGATGGGACCTATCCCCTCGTCAGCCCTCGCGTATGCCCCCTGGTAAAATATATATCATAATGACCAATGGGAGGGTCTCCTTCTTCCTAGAGGGGGCCTTCCACTCTGGGCCCCCTGCGGTCCATAACAGTACCACTGGACGAAATTCTTGAACAGGGACAGCCCCTGCGGAGTAGCGATGGATTCTGGATGAAACTGGACCCCCTCAATCTTGAGCTCCTCGCACCTGATGCCCATGACCTCACCGTCCACGGTGTAGGAGGACACCTGGAGGGGATCCTTGACGGATTCCTCAACCACGACCAGAGAGTGATATCGGGTTGCCCGGAAGGGATTTCGAATCCCGGCGTATATAGTCAGCCCGTCGTGGTAAATCTCGTAGATCTTCCCATGAACAGGGCTCGAGGCCTTCACCACGCGGGCCCCGAAGACCTCAGCAATGCACTGGTGGCCCAGGCAAACTCCCAAGATGGGGATCTTCCCGACGAACCGCTCGATGGTCCGGCAGCTGATGCCCGCATGTTCGGGTCTCCCCGGACCAGGGGAGATCACGATGGCCTGGGGGCGAAGCGCCTCGATCTCCTTTACGCCCAACTCGTCATTCCGGTAGACCTCGATTCGATACCCGAGGGCACCCAGGGCCTGGGCGATGTTGTAGGTGAAAGAGTCGTAATTGTCCAGGATCAAAATCATGGTTCGGCCTCCACTGCGCTTTTAAGGGCTTCGATGCTCTGAGCCGCCTTGTGATGGATTTCCCCATATTCCATATCCGGGTCCGAATCGGCCACGATGCCCGCCCCGACCCTGACCCTGAAGCGTCCCCTTTGGAAGAGGATCATCCGAATGGCTATGCATGTGTCCATCTGCTGACCTGGGCCCAAATATCCTACGGCCCCAGCATAAGGGCCGCGGTTTGAGCCCTCCAGCTCGTCGATGATCTCCATGGCCCTTACTTTGGGGGCCCCCGTGACGGTGCCGGCCGGGAAGGCGGCCGTAAAGACATCCACTACGTCAGCCCTGGGTTTAAGCAGCCCCGATACCTCCGAGACGAGGTGCATCACGTGGCTGTATCGTTCCACAATCATGTAAGGCGAGACTCTGACAGAGCCCCATTGGCATACTCGGCCCGCATCGTTTCGCGCAAGGTCCACAAGCATGATGTGTTCGGCCCTTTCCTTTTCCGACTCCAGGAGCTCACGCTCCAGCTCTCCGTCCCGTATGGGCTTGTTGGAACGGCCCCTCGTCCCAGCGATGGGGCGGATGTACACTATCCCCTCCTTTACTTTCACCAGGGTCTCCGGAGAGGCCCCGACCAACTGGAATCCACCGAAGTCCAGAAAGAACATGTAGGGGGATGGACTCCGAACACGGAGCCTCCGATACACATCAAAGGGCTCCAGGTCGGTGGTGCCATCAAAGCAATCTGAAAGGACCACCTGAAAGATCTCCCCCTCTTGGATATATTTCTTGGCCTTCAAGACCGCTCGGACGAATCGTTCCCTGGGCGGTGGCTGGATTCGAAGACCCTTTTTGTACCGGCTTGTAGAAAGAGGGGTCTCCAAGGTGTGCTCCATGGAGTCCAGGTTGGCGGAGCTGTCGTCCTCTTGTGGCACCAGGATCAACAGCGTCATCAACCTGCGGATGTGGTCGAAGACCAGAAAGCGCGACGGCAGGATCAGCCTCGCCACGGGAAGGCCGTCCTCATCCGCCTTGGAGGGAGGAAGCCTCTCGACGAGTCTCACAGCATCGTAGCCCACATAGCCCACAAGGGAGCCCACGCATGGTACTCCTGGTGGATCATCCAGCCGTGTCTCTCCGAGGATCCGCCGAATCAGGTGAAAGAAAGCCTCCCTCGGATGGATCTCCTCCACTCCCATGCGGGAGACAACCGCACGGTCAGGTTGAAGCTCCAGCGAAAGGAGCGGATCCCACCCCACGATGGAGTACCGCCCCAGGGTCTCTCCCTTTTCCACGCTCTCCAGGAGAAATGAGTCTCTTCGGTGGAGACACAACTTCAGGTACGCCGACACAGGCGTTTCCGTATCGGCCAGTTTCTCTTTTTTCATGGCTCGAAGGGTCATCATGATGCGTCCACCTCCTCTGATCCTTTGCAGGAGGCCCCCATGGTGAGCGCATCCCTGAAGGATTGGGCGAAGTGAGCTGCAGCCCCTACACGGGCCTTGGGGGTTTGCTGGGAGAGGACGAGTCGAATGAGGGCGCTTCCCACGATCACCCCATCGGCCGCATGGACCAAGGAACGGCCCTGCTCGGGGGTGGAGATGCCGAATCCCACGGCGACTGGCAGATCGGTGTGTGCCTTGAGTCCTCGGACGCTCAGGAGCAGCTCCTGGGAGATCTCGCTGCGAAGGCCGGTGACTCCGGTAAGAGAGACATAATAGACAAATCCCCGACACACGGACAGGATGATCCCCAACCTCCGGGGGGGCGTCGTAGGGGCCACCAAGAAGACGGTCGCCAACTCATACTCCTCCGCCGCTGTCACCCATGCTTCGGCCTCCTCGGGAGGGAGGTCCGGGACGATCACTCCCGAGACCCCGGCTTCCTTGGCCCTGGCAGCGAACTCCTCGAGGCCCATCTTCATCACCGGATTCCAATAGGTCATGATGAGGAGGGGACATTGAAGGGTCTTTCGGGCCCTGGAGATGAGATTCAAGACCCCCTCCGGAGTGGTGCCTCTTTCCAAGGCCATGCGGCTGGAGAGCTGGATGGCGGGTCCATCTGCCAGGGGATCGGAGAAGGGGATTCCCACCTCCAAAAGATCGGCTCCGTTCCCATCAAGGGCCAGCAGCAACCGTTCAAAAGTCTCCTCGTCCGGGAATCCTCCGGTAAGATAGGGAATGAAGGCGCCCCGGCCTTCATCACGGGCCTCCTCAAAGGCCTCAGTGATCGTCTTGCTCATTGCTCTCCCTCCAGGTATTGGTACACCCTGCCTACGTCCTTGTCGCCGCGTCCTGAAAGGCAGGCTAGGATGATGGCATCCCTGGGCATCTTGGGCGCGACTCTGATCACGTAGGCCAGGGCATGTGCGCTCTCCAGGGCCGGCACGATCCCCTCGGTAGTGCTCAGCATCTGGAAGGCGCTGACCGCCTCCCCGTCCGTGGCTGTCACATACTGCACCCGACCCGTGTCCTTCAGGTGGCCGTGCTCCGGCCCCACCCCTGGATAGTCCAATCCCGCAGCAATGGAGTGGGGCTCCAGGATCTGGCCGTGGGCGTCCTGGAGCAGATAGGAACTTGCCCCATGCAACACCCCAACGGTTCCGCAGGCAAGGGTGGCTGCGTGCTCGCCGCTTTGGACCCCTTTGCCTCCTGCTTCCACCCCCACCATCTGGACAGGGTCCTCCAGGAAGGGGTGGAACAGGCCCATGGCATTGCTTCCCGCCCCCACGCAGGCCACCAAAAGGTCGGGTAGACGACCCTGGCGATCCAGGATTTGCTTTCGGGCCTCCCGGCCGATGACCGACTGGAAGTCCCGTACCATCTTGGGATAAGGATGGGGACCCACAACGGAACCCAGCATGTAATGGGTGGTTGATACATGGGTGACCCAGTCCCGGATCGCTTCGTTGACCGCGTCCTTGAGCGTTCGACCCCCGGAATCCACGGGCTCCACCCGCGCCCCAAGCAGTTTTATGCGAGCCACATTGAGGGCCTGACGTTCCATGTCCAGGGTCCCCATGTAGACCACGCACTCCAGTCCAAGCAGTGCAGCTGCCGTAGCCGCCGCCACTCCATGCTGTCCTGCGCCGGTTTCGGCCACAATCCGATTCTTCCCCATCCTTCGGGCCAGCAAGGCCTGTCCCAGGGTGTTGTTGATCTTGTGGGCGCCCGTGTGGAGCAGATCCTCCCGCTTCAAAAAGATCCTGGCTCCCCCCAGGATCTCACTCATCCTTCGGGCCTCGTACAGGGGAGTCTCCCTTCCAGCAAAATCCCGGAGGAGCTCGTGAAGTTCCGTGAAAAATGCGGGGTCCCTGCAGGCCTCTTCATAGGTGCTCTCCAGCTCCTCCAACGCGGGCATCAAGGTCTCGGGGACGAACCGTCCCCCATATGGACCAAAGCGCCCGCGCTCATCGGGTAGGTGAAATCCAGCCCTTGGCGCGTCGGATAAAGCTTGCCATCTTGGCATGATCCTTCCTCCTGGCTTCTGCTTCCACGCCGCTTGAGACATCCACCCCGAAAGGGCGGACGAGCCCCACGGCGTGTTCCACGTTTTCTGGGCTCAGCCCCCCGGCGAGGATGACCGCACGGTGGCGTGCCAGGGCCTTGGCCAGATCCCAATCGAATATTCGGCCTGTTCCGCCTGCATGGCGGGGATCGTAGGTATCCAAAAGGAGCGTGGCCTCCGGATAGGCCTGAGGTGAGATTGGCCGTGGGGATCCCATGTGCACGGCCTTGATGATGTGCCCATCCAGAGCGGCCGCTACCTCTGGGGGCTCCTGTCCATGCAATTGGAGTGTATCCAGGCCGCAGAAGGCCCTTAATTCTCTCATCCAGCTCAAGGGCGCATCCACTACAACGCCCACCGTCTCGATCAGGGAGGGCAGTCGACGGATGATCTCCCTGGCCTTCTCCGGACGGATCCGCCTGGGACTTGGTGCAAACACGAAGCCCAATGCATCGGCGCCCAACTCCACGGCCGCAAGGGCATCCTCCATGGAGGTGATCCCGCATATCTTCACCCAGACCACGGCTGCCTCCTCACAGCACCCAGCGATCTCAAGGTCTCTGCTGGATCCCTAGAGCGCATCAAGGCCGTACCGATGAGCAAGGCGTCCACTCCGGCCTCTACCAGGAACGCCGCGTCTCGGGCGTTCCTGATGCCGCTTTCGCCTACCACCATCACCTCTTTTGGTATGAGGGGTCTTAGTCTCGCGGAAGTCTCCAGGGATACCTTCAGTGTGGTCAGATCCCGGTTGTTGATCCCCAGGATAGGGGGGTCCAAAGAGAGAACGACCTCCAATTCCCTCTCGTCGTGGATCTCCACAAGAGGGGTCATGCCCAGGTCTTGGGCCTCCAAATAGAGGTCTCGAAGCCGATTCGGTTCCAGGGCCGCCGCAATAAGCAGGACTGCATCGGCACCAGCCGCCCTGGATTCGTAGAGTTGCAGAGGGTGGAGGATGAAGTCCTTGCGCAGGATGGGCAGATCCACTGCCGCTCGAGCCCGTTGAAGGTCCTCCAAAGAGCCGCCGAAGAACCGCCGGTCCGTGAGGACAGAGATGGCGGCGGCACCGCCTCGGCCATAAGAGCGGACCCACTGGGCCACATCCAGCCCTTTGCGGAGGGATCCAGCAGACGGGGAAGTCCGCTTCACCTCGGCGATGATGGGCAGGTAGGACCTTCCCTTGAGGGACTGGATCAGGTCGCGGGCTGGGGGGGCGCTCAAGGCCCTTGCTTTCAAGGCCGAGATGCTTGGGCGGTCCAGACGGAGGGACTTCAGTTCCTCCTGCTTGCTCCAAACGAATACATCGAGGGACACTGCCCACCTCCTTCAAGGTCAAAGCGTGGGGGGCTTCCTCCCATTCGCTTCCTTGGCGAGGGTGACCAGCCCTTGCAGCTTTCTCAAGGCGTTTCCGGAATCTATGGATTCCTCGGCCATCTCCAGCCCCTCTTGGAAGGTAGAGGCGGTACCTGCGGCTAGAAGGGCGGCGGCCGCGTTCAAGAGGACCATATCCCGGGGAGCCCCGCGATCCCCCCGAAGGACCCCCATGGTTATAGCCGCATTTTCGGATGCATTTCCCCCTCGGATCTCCTCCAAGGTCGCCCTGCGAAATCCCACGTCTTCGGGGGCCAGCCTGAAAGTGGTGATCCTGTCCCCGTGCAATCGGGCGATCCAGGATGTCCCCAAGATGCTTACTTCATCGAGCCCTCCTTCTCCATGAACCACCAATGCGCTTCGGCACCCCAGCCGCTTGAGGACTTCGGCGATCTTGACAGTCAGTCCCGGATGATAAACCCCCACTACCTGGACGGTAGCCCCCGCAGGGTTCGTCAATGGGCCCAGCAGATTGAAGATGGTAATGAGGCCGATCTCCCTGCGCGGCCCAATGACGTGGCGCATGGCGCTTTGCAAAAGCGGGGCAAACAAAAAGCCAATGCCCACCCGATCGATGCACATCCCCACGTATACGGGCGGCAGATCCAAAGGCACCCCCAAGGCTTCCAGGACATCGGCGCTTCCACAGCGGCTGGAGACCGCCCGGTTCCCGTGCTTGGCGACCTTAAGGCCCGCTCCCGCCACCACGAACGCCGCCGTGGTGGAGACATTGAAAGTCTGGGCCCCATCCCCCCCTGTGCCGCAGGTGTCCACGAGCACCTCCATCCCATCCTTTCCATCTCCATCCATTGGGGCGTGATGACCCCCTCGCGTCCGTCTCGGTATGGGGGTGCTCCTGGAACGCATCACCCGAGCCGAGGCCGTAATCTCCTCCACGGTCTCCCCCTTCATCCTGAGGGCCGTCAGGAAGGCCCCGATTTGGGCGGGCGTGGCTTTCCCACCCATGATCTCCTCCATGGCAGCTGTCATTTCCTGCTCAGAAAGGTCTTCTCCTTGGGCCACTTTGACGATGGCTTGGCGAATCATGGCTTCAACCTCCATATGGGATATTTCCCTCGGACCTCGTCCAAGGCCTCTCACCTCACAACCGACCCAAAAAGAAAGGGCCGACGGCTGCAGGGAAGCTGCCGTCGGCCCCTGGAAGTTACTCGATCCTTATGTCACCCAAAGCCGAGGCAGACCTCCCTTGTGAGGCGATACCATTGCCACCGGAAAAGGCTCCAAGGTTGTGGGGAGAGGGCAGAGTGATTCATCTTCGTATACCCGGTCAAAAGAGAAAGGGCCGTGGAATCTTGTCTTTCAAGGATCCACGGCCCCGAAAAACTCCTTGTGATGTGGATGTGGCTCAGCGCTCCAGGGTCCGTGGACGCACTTGCAAGCACGTCCACCACCATCCAAAGAAAGGTCTGGAACCCTGAGTCATCATGGCCATCTGCTCTCCAGCGAAAATATATTCCCCCGAGTCCTCATTCCCTGTCAAGTCTTTTTTGGTTCGCCTTTCAATCATGTTGCCCGACGAGCATGGAACCGCCACCTTCTCCAGACCATCCCTCCCCCTAGGATAAGCATGGGGATGCTCAGGATCTGGCCCATGGTAAGGGGACCGAGGATCAGACCGAGCTGGGGGTCGGGTTCCCGGACGAATTCCACTAGGAATCGGCAGATCCCGTAGAGTCCCACGAAGCTCCAGAAGGAGACTCCCGGAGGTTTGGGCCTGCGGTTGAGGAACCACAGGGCCGTGAAGAGCAGGAGCCCTTCCAGCAAGGCTTCGTAGAGTTGGGAGGGATGCCGGCAGAGTTCACCCCCATCTGGGAAGACCATGCACCATGGGAGATTAGTGGGCCGACCGAACAGTTCTCCGTTGATGAAGTTGCCCAACCGCCCCAGTCCCAACCCTATGGGCAGAGGGATCACCACGAGATCTGCTACTTCGTAAAAGGAAAGACCCCTTCTTCGGATGAACCAAATGCCGGCCAGGAGGACACCTATGAAACCGCCATGGAAAGACAGGCCGCCGTGCCAGAGGGCGAAGACCTCCAGGGGATGGTCCAGATAGTAGGCGAGATTGTAGATGAGGACATATCCCAGACGCCCCCCCACCACGATGCCTAGAGCCGCCCAGGCCAGAAAGTCGAGGATCAGGTCTCCTCGGAATCGACTTTGGTGACGCATGGCGAGACGGCGTAGGACCCCATAGCCGATCCCGAAACCCAGCAGATACATCATCCCGTACCATCGGATCTGAACGGGTCCCAGTGAGACGATGACAGGAGGGATGTTGGGGTACGGGATCATAGTTGGGCATGAAGGCTGGCCTAAGGCCGGGATGCCTCCTCCTTACCGTGATCTCCTCTCGCCTTCTATTGGGACCAGCGGGAGGGTTCGGAATTATTGTTTCAGCGGAGATCCGGGTTGTCAATCCGGCGGATTACGATCCGCAGGTCCGCTCAGGGACTCCTCTGGGGATGACACAGTGAGGGGCCGGGTGGTATAAGAAGACACTGGGGCATGTGAGCGCGAGCCCCACTGGGAGGAAGGGGATGGAATTCGGGTTCACTGAGGAGCAGAGGATTTTTCGCGACCAGGTTCTCCAGTTCGCTCGCAAGGAGATCGCCCCTCTGGGAGAAGAGTGGGACCTCTGTGGGGAGTTCTGTTGGGAGGCTTGGCGGAAGATGGGGGAGTTCGGTCTCCTGGGACTCCACTTCCCCGAGGAGTATGGGGGGGCCGGAGCCGATGTGGTGACGGCCTGCCTTGCGGGTGAGGCCTTGGCAGAGGGGGGAGCGGATGGAGGGCTGACCCTCTCGTGGGGGGCCCATACCTATCTTTGCGGTGATACCATCCTGCAGCACGGCACAGAAGAGCAGAAGGGCCGATACCTCCCCAAACTGGCCTCCGGGGAATGGGTCGGTGCCATGGGCCTTACGGAGCCCGGAGCGGGATCCGACGCATCGGCCCTCCGTACCACCGCTGTCCGCCAAGGAGACCATTATCTCATCAACGGGACCAAGATGTTCATCACCAACGGTCCCATTGCCGACGTCTTAGTGGTCTTCGCTGTGACGGACAGGGAGAAGAAGGCCGCGGGGATCACGGCATTCATTGTGGAGAAGGACTTTCCCGGCTTCCGGGCGGGCAAGCCCCTGAAGAAGATGGGATGCAGGAGTTCCCCTACCTCGGAGCTCATCTTCGAGGATTGCCGGGTTCCCTTGGAGAACCAGCTCGGCGGGGAAGGTGAGGGCTTCGTGCGGATCGCCATCGGGGCCTTGGAATGGGATCGCAGTGCTCTTCTGGCCCCCTTTGTGGGGGGGATGCGCTATCTGTTGGATCTCTGCGTCGGATACGCCAAACAACGGATCCAATTCGACCGCCCCATCGCCCGCTTTCAGGCCATTCAGCACAAGATCGCGGACATGAAGGTGAGCTATGAGGCCTGTAGGATGCTCATCTACAGGGTGGCCTGGTGCAAGGATCAGGGGTATCCTGTCAATCATTTGGAGGCGGCCACGGCCAAGCTCTTCGTAGCCGAGGCCGGAATGCGTCTGGCCCATGAGGCGGTCCAGATCCATGGAGGGTACGGATATATCCACGAGTATCCCGTGGAGCGTGCCTTCCGCAACGCTCGGCTGGCCTCCATCGGGGGCGGGACAAGCGAGATTCAGCGGGCCATCATCGCCCGAATGATCATGAACCTGGACTACAGCCAGGGGCGCGCCATCTGAGAGAGCCCGGCCCCCCTGGTCTGGAATCTTGCGGAGAGGCAGATGGATTACGCGCTCGATGACCGGCAGAGGGAATTCCAGCGCAACCTCAGGGCATTGTGTGAGGGAAAGATCCGAGACTCGTCGGAGCAGGTGGAATCCCGAGGGGAAGTGCCCATGGACCATCTCCGGGTACTGGCCGAGGTGGGATTTTTGGGGCTTCTCATCCCCGAGGATTACGGGGGCAACGGGGAGGATATGATCTGCGCCCTGCTGGGCATGGAGGAGCTGGCCAGGGTCTGTCCGTCCACCGCCCTGGTGGCCGGGACCACCCTGCTTCGTTTCGGAGTGCCCCTTTTACGCTTCGGCTCCTCGGCTCAGAAGGAGAGGTTTCTCTCCCTTTTGACGACGGGGGGGCTCAAGGGAGCCTGGGCCCTCTCTGAACCGCATGGGGGGATGGACACGAGAAACCTGCGCACCCGGGCCCGCATGGATGGGGAAGGCTATGTACTCCAGGGGGAGAAATCCTATGTCTTGAACGGCCCCGATGCCCACGGGCTTCTGGTGTTGACATCTCTGGAAGGAGACGCTTCGTCGGCGGACGGAGGAAGTGCGGCCTTCGTGATCGCCCCGCCTGTGGCTGGAATGGAGCCTTGCCGGGAGATCCGGGCCGTGGGCGCCCGCGGCGCGCGCGTCAGCGCCCTTCGGTTTTCGGGATGCCGTCTGCCCAAGGAGGCCCGCCTCGGGGGGGAAGAGGGCCCGGGGGTGGAGGAGCTGGAGCGGTTGCCCCATGTATCCTTGATGGTGGCGGGATATGCCATCGGAGTGGGACAAGCCTGCCTGGAGTCGGCCGTTTGCTACGCCAAAGAGCGGAAGACCTTCGGCAGACCCATCGTCACCTATCAAGAGATCCATTTCAAGATCGCCGACATGCATGTGAACGTGGACGTGGCCCGGCAGTTGGCTCTGAGGGCGGCGTGGCTCGTGGATTCGGGAAAGGATGCCTCGGCCGAGGCCTCAGTGGCCAAACTCTTCGCCTCTGAGATGGCCCCTGAGTGCGCTCGGGCGTGCATGCAGATTTATGGGGGGAAGGGGGTGACCCAAGGAGGACCGGTGGAGCGTCTGTGGCGAGACAGTCAGATCGCCGAGGTGATCGGGGGCACAAGCGAATCCCATCGGCTCTTTCTCGCAAAGGAGGTCTTGGAGAGGAGGGCCTGAAGCTCGCATCGAGGGACGAGGAGGGGTTCTGGATGGTTCCCGAAGGGTATGAAGGAGTTTACATCGGTCTGGATGTGGGTTCCATCAGTCTCAATACAGTGGTTATGACACCGGATCGCCGGGTCCTCGAGGAGGACTACCGAAGGATTCACGGGAAGCCACTGGAGACCGTATACCGAGTGCTGAAGGGGCTCCTGGGCCGCTATCCCAAGGAGGCGATTGGGGGCGTTGCCATTACTGGCATGGGCGCCCAACGGCTGGGGGATCTCATCGGCGGATGTGTCATCAACGAGGTGATTGCCCAGGCCAAGTCCTCGGAGTTAGTGGCTCCCAAAGTCAGATCCATCATCGAGATGGGAGGGGAGGACTCTAAGCTGATCCTGTTGTCCCGTCAGGGGCGCGATGGGAAGGTGGGCATCGAGGACTTCTCCATGAACACCCTTTGCGCCGCTGGCACTGGGGCCTTTCTGGACCAGCAGGCAAGCCGTCTGGGCCTGACCATCGAGGAGTTTGGACGGTTGGCCCTGCGCTCTCGAAAACCTCCCAGAATTGCCGGGCGCTGCTCAGTGTTTGCAAAGAGCGACATGATCCACCTCCAACAATCGGCCACTCCGGATTACGACATCGTGGCGGGTCTCTGCTTCGCCGTGGCCCGGAACTTCAAGGGGAATGTGGCTAAGGGAAAGACGATTCAGCCCCCTGTGGCCTTCCAGGGGGGAGTGGCCGCCAACCCAGGAATGGTGCGGGCCTTTCGAGAGACCCTGGAGCTGGAGGACGGAGATCTTCTTGTCCCCGACCACTTCGCCTCCACAGGGGCCATCGGTGCCGTGTTGGTCTTGCTGGAGGACCCATCGCTCGAAAAGCCCTTCCTGGGACTGGATGCTTTGAAGACAGCCATCGAGAGATCCCAAAAGGAGGAGGAAGAGGGGCTTGTCCCATTGACCCCGCCCTCGAGCCGGAGGCCTCCGGAGGTCCCGATGCGGTGGGATACCCGCGTGGGGGGCCGTATCCGTGCCTATCTCGGGATCGATGTGGGCTCCATCAGTACCAATGTGGTGGTCATTGACGAGGCCGGGCGGGTTCTCGCCAAGCGCTACCTGATGACCGCCGGACGCCCTTTGGAGGCCGTCAAACGGGGTTTGAAGGAGATCGGTGAAGAGGTAGGGGATCGCGTGGAGATCCTGGGGGCGGCCACCACGGGCTCAGGGCGCTATCTGACCGGGGATTTCATCGGGGCTGATGTGGTGCGAAACGAGATCACGGCCCAGGCCACGGCCGCTGCGGCCATTGACCCCGAAGTGGACACCATCTTCGAGATCGGGGGACAGGACTCCAAGTACATCAGCCTCTCCAACGGAGCCGTGGTGGACTTCGCCATGAACAAAGTCTGCGCCGCTGGGACCGGCTCGTTCCTGGAAGAGCAAGCCGAGCGGCTCGGGATCTCCATCCGGGACGAGTTTGCCCGGTTGGCCCTTCGGTCCAAAAGACCAGTCCGACTCGGTGAACGATGCACCGTCTTTATGGAGTCGGACTTGGTTCATCACCTTCAACGGGATGCGGCCACCGAGGATTTGGTGGCGGGGCTTGCCTACTCCATCGTGGAGAACTACCTCCAGAAGGTGGTGGAGGATCGAAGGATCGGGCGCAAGATATTCTTTCAGGGGGGCCCTGCCTTCAACGACGCGGTGGTGGCTGCTTTCGAGAAGGTCCTGGGACGACCCGTCATCGTACCTCCTCATCACGAGGTTACCGGAGCCATCGGGGCCGCCCTCCTGGCCAAACGAGAGAATCCCAAGCCCTACAGCAACTTCAAAGGGTTCTCCCTGGCCGAGCGGCGCTACAAGGTGAGGCCCTTCGAGTGCAGGCGTTGTCCTAACCGATGCGAGATCAAGAAGGTGACCGTGGAGGGGGAGAATCGACCTCTCTTCTACGGAGGCCGATGCGAGCGGTACGAGAGGCGTAGTGGACCGTCCCGCGCCCCCAAGGCCGAGATCCCGGACCTGTTCGCTCGACGCGAAGAGCTCCTCTTGAATGCCTATTCTCATGAAGCACCGGAAGGGTCCCCCGAGGTGGGGATCCCCAGGATCCTTTTCTTCCATGAGATGCTTCCCTTCTGGAAAGCGTTCTTCACGGAGCTGGGGTTTCGCGTGGTCCTCTCAGAGCCCACCACCAAGTCCATCATCCACAGAGGGGTAGAGCGCGTGCCCGCCGAGACTTGCTTCCCCATCAAGGTAGCCTTCGGACACGTGGAGGACCTCCTGGAGAAAGGGGTGGAGCGGATCTTCCTCCCGAGCATCATCGACCTGCGTCAACCCCGGGAGGACCTTCCACAGGGCTACCACTGCCCCTATGTCCAGACCATCCCTTACACGATCCGAGCCGCCTTCGACTTCAAGGCCCGGGGGGTGGAGCTTCTGGCCCCTCCTCTGCGGTTCGGAGCCCCCGTCTCCCACCTTCATCGGGCTCTCATACGCTTCGGGCGCTCTCTGGGGAGGCCGGGCCATCAGGTTAAAAGGGCCATCCAGAGGGCCGAGGAGGCCCAGGAAGCCTTTACCTACGCCTTGCAGGAGATGGGCCGCGAGGCCCTCTCTGCCCTGAAGGAAGGGGAGCGGGCCATGGTCATCGTCAGCCGTGTGTACAACGGCTGCGATCCTGGGATCAACCTGAACCTCCCTCGAAAATTGAGGGATCTGGGTGTGCAGTCCATCCCCCTGGACGCCCTGCCTCTCCAGGAGGTCCCTCCCGACGACGAGGTTCTGGGGCACTACTGGCGCTACGGGCAACGATTCATGACGGCGGCTCGAGTCCTGAGAGAGGATTCCCGACTCTTCGCCGTCTACATCACCAACTTCGGTTGCGGGCCCGACTCCTTCATCGCGCACTTTTTCCGCAATGCCATGGGAGGGAAGCCCTTTCTTCAGATCGAGATCGACGAACACAGCTCGGATGTGGGGGCAATCACCCGTCTGGAGGCATTCCTGGACAGCCTCCGGAACGCCCCCACCCGGGCGAGCGGTCCCCTCCGCCCCGTGCGTCGCAGGGGATTGGCCGGATTTCGAAGGGATCGAGTGGTCTATCTCCCCTATATGACGGACCACGCCCATGCCTTGGCCGCCACCTTTGAGGCCTGTGGGGTGCCCTCCAGGGTGCTTCCCGAGACCACGCAGGAGACTCTTTATCTGGGGAAAAGATACACATCGGGAAGGGAATGCTACCCTTGTATCCTGACCACGGGAGATATGGTCTCTTGGGTGAGTCGGCCCGACTTCGACCGCAATCACAGCGCCTTCTTCATGCCGGGTGGGTCCGGACCCTGTCGTTTCGGCCAATACAATCGTTTTCATCGGTTGGTCTTGGATGAGGTGGGCTTTCCGGATGTGCCCATCTACTCGCCCGTCCAGGACCAGGAGATGTACAGGGAGATCGGCATCATCGGGAAGACATTCGTCAAGCTGGGATGGAGAGGGGTCGTGGCCGTGGACTTCCTCCAGAAGGCCCTCTGGGAGGTGAGGCCCCTGGAGAGCCGGCCGGGATCGGCCGATGCGGTCTACCGACGGTACCTTCAGAAGATCTGCGACGAGATCCGGGAAGGGAACACCGACCTCTTTCCCGTCCTGGAGGAGGCCAGGGAGGCCTTCGAGGCTGTTCCCCGCAACCCCTCAGACCGACGACCAGTGGTGGGGATTGTGGGGGAGATCTACCTGCGCTCCAATCCCTTCGCCAACGAGAACGTTATCCGACGCCTCGAGGCCCTTGGGGCCAAGGTCTGGCTTCCGCCCATATCTGAATGGCTTCTCTACATCAACTGCATGGCCAAGAGACACGCCATCCGGGATCGGCGATGGGGGAACCTCCTGCGCACCGCGCTAAAGGAGTGGTTTCAGAAACGCGACGAACACCGCATGGAGGCCATCTTCCGGGGGCTGGTTGAGAACTGCCACGAGCCGGCCATCTCGGAGACGCTCCGGATGGCCTCGCCTTATATTCACGATTCCTTCGAGGGGGAAGCCATCTTGAGCATCGGCAAGTCCGTGGACTTTTTCCGAAAAGGGGTAGGGGGGATCGTCAATGTGGGTCCCTTTACCTGCATGCCCGGTACCATCGTCAACGCCGTGCTCAAACGCTTTCGGGAGGAACATGGGTCCATACCCGTTTTGAGCCTCTTCTTCGATGGACAGACGGATACCTCCACCCAGAGTCGGCTGGAGGCCTTCATGTACCAGGTCAACGACTATATGGAGAGGAGAAGACATGCCTGAGAAGGAATGCAAGAACTACGAGAAGAATCGCCAGCGGTGCAACTGTACCTATGAGCCGTGCTCCAGGAAGGGATACTGCTGCGAGTGTCTGTTCTATCATCGCGGCCACGGTGAGCTCCCGGCCTGCTTCTTCCCTCCGGAGGTGGAGCGGACCTACGACCGCAGTCTCCGACGGTTCCTTCAGCTCCAAGCGAAGAAGTGAGGTCTCAAGGAGATGGGAGGAGACCTTCCATGGGGATCACCTTCGGACCCGTTGCATCCCGGAGGCTCGGACGGTCTCTGGGCATCGACGTGGTCCCCCTCAAGACGTGCACGTACAACTGTGTCTACTGCCAGTTGGGCCCTACCCGTCGGCCCACCTTCCGCAGACGGAGGTATCTAGATCCCGGCCGCGTGCTGGAGGCTGTGGATAAGGCCCTGGGCCGAGATCCGGATGTGGACGTCCTTACTTTTTCCGGATCCGGCGAGCCCACCCTCTATCTGGGGCTGGGAGATTTGATCCGAAGGCTCCAATCGGCCTTTTCCAAGCCCGTGGCCGTGTTGACCAACGCCTCGCTCCTCTATCGAGGTGAAGTGCGCCGGGAGCTTCGTCGGGCCGACTTGGTCCTCCCCTCATTGGACGCCTGGAGAGAGGATGTATTCCACCGGATCAACCGGCCCCATCCGCGCCTTCGATTGGCGGAGATCCTCGAAGGGTTGGTTCGTTTTTCAAAGGGGTTTGATGGGGAGCTTTGGCTGGAGATCCTCTTCGTTAGGGGAGTCAACGACGATCCGGAAGGCCTTTCGGGCTTGAAGACTTGGGTCGAACGCATCCGCCCAGATCGAATCCAGATCAATACGGTGGTTCGTCCCCCTGCCGAGCCCTGGGTCGAGGCCGTCTCCTCGGAGCGCCTGGAGGAGATCCGGAAGCGGCTGGGCGAGCGGGCCGAGATCATCGCTCCCTTCCGCGTGCGGACGGAGGAGAGGCTTCGGCGACAGCGGGAGAGGCAGATCCTCGAGACGGTGTTGCGAAGGCCCGTCTGTGCCCGCGACCTGGCGGAGGCCTTCGGGATGGACGAGGAAGAGGCCCACCGGCTTCTGGAGCGGATGGCCCTCCGCCGAGGATGGATCCGAGAGCGTTTCCAGGGGAGGTGGTACTTTCGTGTTCCTGACGGTTTCGAGGGAGGGGGGCCATGAATCTGAAGACCCCCGAGGAGATCGAACGCCTTCGAGAGGCCAACCGGATCGTGGCCTGCATCCTGGACGATTTGACCAAGGTCATCCATCCAGGGGTCACCACCGAGGATGTGGATCGCTTCGTGGAGCGGAGGATCCGGGAGAGCGGAGCTGAACCCGCATTCCTGGGATATCGAGGGTATCCGGCCTCCACCTGCATCTCCATCAACGAACAGGTGGTTCACGGGATCCCCGGCCCCCGCCGGATCCGCAAGGGAGACCTGGTGAGCGTGGACATCGGGGTCCGCTACCAGGGCTATTACGGGGATGCGGCCAGGACCTATGCCATAGGGCGCATCCAACCCAAGGCCAGAAGACTCCTCCAGGTGACCGAAGAGGCCTTGTTTCGAGGGATCGAGGTGGCCCGTGCGGGAAACCGCCTCTACGACATCTCCCGAGCCATTCAGAGCTGGGTGGAAAGACACGGATTCTCGGTGGTTCGTGAGTTCGTGGGCCACGGTATCGGCCGCGAACTCCATGAGGAGCCACAGGTCCCCAACTACGTACCCCCGAGTCCCATCAATCCCGTCTTGGAGGAGGGGATGGTCCTGGCCTTGGAACCCATGGTCAATGCGGGGGGCTATCGGGTGAAGGTCCTCTCCGACGGTTGGACGGCCGTGACCGCGGACGGGTCCCTCTCTGCCCATTTCGAACACACCGTGGCCATCACAGCCGACGGAGCGGACATCTTGAGCCTCTGCAGCCAGCCCTGATGCGATCGATGGATTGAAAGGATCGGCCTCATGTCTGACAAGAGCGAAACCCATCCTCATTCCCTGGTCTCCCAAGGACGGATCTTGATCGTTCCAGGCGTCTATGACGTGCTTTCGGCCAAAGTGGCCCATCGCGTGGGTTTTCGGGGCGCCGTTCTGACCGGGTACGGGGTAGCCGCATCCTACCTGGGAGAACCGGACTTGGGCTTGATAACGCAGACGGAGATTCTGGATACTGCCCGCCGCATCACCCATGCTGTCTCCATCGGTTTGATCGTGGACGGCGACACGGGCTATGGTGGGCCTCTCAACGTGCAGCGGATGGTCCGGGAGCTCATCCGCATGGGGGCGCGTGGTATCATACTGGAGGATCAAAGGTGGCCCAAGCGATGCGGTCACATGCGGGGCAAGGAGGTCATCGAGGCGGAGGAGCACGCAGCCAAGATCCGGGCCGCCGTGGACGCCAGAGGTGACGCCTCTTTCATCATCACTGCCCGAACCGACGCCATCGCCACTCATGGACTGGACGAGGCGATCCGGAGGGCCAGTCTCTACAAGGAGGCGGGGGCCGACGTGCTCTTCGTGGAGGGGCCCAGGAGCAAGGAGGAGCTTCGAAGGATCGGCAAAGAACTCCCTCCTCCCCTAGCGGTGAACCTGATTGAGGGAGGAGTGACTCCCTTGTGCTCCCTTGAGGAGCTGGTGGAGATGGGCTTTTTCAGCGTGGGTTTTGTGCTCTCCGGTCTTTACGCGGCTGCCAGGGCCTTGGAGAGGACCTACAGGACCCTCCTCCAGCACGGGTCCACCCGGACCCTGGGGGATGCCATGATGCATTTCGAAGAATTCAACGACCTGATCGGGGTCGAGAGACGCCATGCTGAAGACGAACGGTATCGGGTGGGGAGTCATCCATGCGAATGAGCTGTGATGAGGATTCCCTTCCTCGGTCTCCTGTCAGCGGGACTCAACCTCTTCCCATGGCTGCACCGCTTCGGGCATATAGTAGTTACCATCCTCGCCGGAGCAGGAACCACCTTGGCGCTTTCGGTATACCTTTTGGAAGGAGATAGTGATGAAGCCCCCGCTGATTCCCGTGGAGAACCCTTCCGTTTTCTTGGGGACTTGAGGAAAAATATATGCTGGCAATTACTGCTGTAATCCCTGCATACAATGAAGCCTCTCGCATCGGTGATACGATAAAATATGTCAATTCATATGTTGATGAAGTCATCGTTGTTGATGATGCTAGCAAAGACAGTACAGCCGAAGAGGCAAGCAGGAATGGTGCTCGTGTATTTAAACAGGCCTCAAATAAAGGCTATGTTGAAGCAATCAAGCTTGGTTTTGAAAAGGCCAGAGGAGACATTGTGGTCACATTAGATGCGGATGGCGAGTTTCTAGCAAGAGAAATACCCAAACTAGTAAAACCGATTCTTGAGGGTTATGCTGACATGGTTCAGGGGCGTCGCGATCATATCCCCAGACCATCGGAAAGATTACTAACGTGGTTAGCTCAGAAAAAAGCAAACGTTGGAGATTCTGGTACAGGATTCCGAGCATTACGTACAGAATTAGCAAGAACACTAGAGCTCAGGGGGATCTGTATATGTGGTGTGCTTTCTCTTGAGGTTATTGCAAAAGGAGGGAAAATAGTAGAAGTCCCGATATCGACACAAAAGATAGAAAAACCAAGACGAATTGCCTGGTTCCACATTAAGCAGTTCTTTTATTTAGTGCCGTGGCTCTTAAGGAAGTATTAAACTCCGTTGCGGACTATAAAATAAACCCGGAAAAATCTGAAGAACTCCTGATAAGAGGATTTTGCCAGGTTTTAAAACCCTAGAAGAGGAAGACCCCCGTTTAGGGGGGCCCTGTTGGCGTCAGGTCTTGAGCTTTTTCCCCACCTTCTCCTCCACGGAGCGGATCTTCGATTCCAGCCTGCCGCGTGTCCCTTTTCGGTAGTCCACCTTGATGGAAACGGCGATCCGGTTGCAATCCTCGGACATACGCTGAAAGCACTTTCGAATGACCTCGAAGACCTCGTCCCACTCTCCTTCGAGCACCGTGCCCATGGGGTTGAGGCGGTACTCTAGTCCGCTGGACTCGATGATCTCCAGGGATCGGGCCACATAGGGGCTCAAACTCTCGCCCTTATCCAATGGGTACATACTGAACTCCACCAGGACCATCGTGCTTTCTCCTCCTCATAATAATTTGTTAGTAAAGTCCTTCCAGCCCTCCGGGACCTCGAGAGGGGGCAGAGACAACCGTTACCTTAAGCGGGCCGAAGGAGGGCTTGGTACGGAATTCCGATCTTTATGGGGCCTTGAGCACTTGGATGGCATCCCACTCGTAGACCCCGCCCCGATTGACCAGAGCGATGCCTGAGAAGTCTCCTCGATAGTAAAGCTCCACGGTACGGAGGACCTCCTCTCCGTCCACCAGGACGCGCATTGTGCCGTCGGTATCCCGGATCCACTGCAAACGATGAATAGCCCCGTCGTCCAGATCCGGCCACTTGGTGGCATCCTCGATTAGGTAGCTCTTGGAGCCCCGTTGTCGGATGATCTGAATGGGACGTTCGGCCGAGGGCGCCGCATGGTAGACCAAACGGTAGCGGGGCGTAGGGGGAGTACCCCCAAGCAGGACCACCTCCATAGCTCCCCATGTGGAGCGGGAGAGGAGGGAGAGATCCACCTCGAAGTCGGAGCTGATTCGAGCGGCGGTGTGGATGACGGCCTGTTTCGGCTCGGTCGGCGTCCCCTCGCGTTGGGTGGGGCGAAGGACCTCTTGGAGGATGATCCCGAGGGGCCCCAACTCCTCCTGTTCCTCGGTCGTGGAGACCGGCCGAAGGACCCTCACCCGGCTTTTGAGCCTCTGGAGAGGGGTCACCCGGAATCGCCCCGAGTCAACCACCCACGTGGGGTTTTGGGTGTAGTCCCCGTCAGAGAAGTCGTCGAAGAGGAAGACCTCCCGAAGTTTGGCCCGGTATCGTGCGACCAGCTGGCGCAGTTCGTCCAGGAAACGGGGGTGGGCGATCATGCGCTGATCCGCGTCCTCTATGGCCTTATCCAGATCGTCGAGGAGGGACTCCAGGGCCTCGCGGTTGGGATCCGGAGGAGTCCCTTGCCCGAAAAGGGGCGAGGGACCACAGGCCAGGATGGTCAAGCCAAGGATCCAGATGATGAGAGATTGGGATCTCATGATTCCTCCTTGCCTGAATAGTTACCTTGTTAAATCTACCCGATTTCCCGAAACTGTCAACCGACCCAGGGGGATATCCATGGGGGAAAGAATGAGAGGGCGCTTTATCCCTTGGGAATGGATGGGATTCGGATGCGACCCTGGTGGGGTTGCCTCGCCCGGCCCGGATGTGCATAATGGTCGCGTGCGAAAATCGGACTTACTTGAGGAGGGATTCATGGCGAGGCACAAGAAGATCGAACGTAGAAGAGAGCTTGAGCGCAGAAGGCGAAGGCGAAAGAAACGCCTCAAGCTTCGTGCCAAGGGCCTGTTGAAGGAGGAGTAAGGGGAGGGAGGGGACTATCCACTGGCAGCATTCTACTTCCGTCTTTAGTCCACAGAGGTCGTCTTTAGGGGAGAATCTATGTTCCACCAAAGAAGGCTTCTAGTTTTAACCCCCACCGCCGCTTCTCACCTCAAAGCCGAAGTTCATGGTAAGGATTTTTACATGGCTGTCCGAAGGTGGCCGAAATTGTCCCTTTGTTCAGATCCAGAATAAGGGAGGCCACCGTCTCCATCTGCTGATGCAGAGGCTGTAGTGGGTCTATGTGCCGACAGATGGAGGAAGGGCCGTCCTTATGGTCGCTGAGGATGCACTTGAGATCTCGGATGCTGAGCCTATTCCTCTCAGAGAGCAGATGCCATGCCCTCTCAAGGCGTCTTGAGGAATCGGGGATAAGGGAGAGACCAGAGTCCTTTACGGAGAGTTGGGAGTCACAGAAGTGGTTGGTATGTATCACTAGACCGCGGTTGGGCGTGATCCTGGCAGTGCCCTTTGGACTGAATTCCACACCCAATATGCCGCCTCGGGTATCCCCCAGGAGGACGTGGCTGGATGAGGCTCGGTAGGCTCCCTCTATCAAGGCTGCGGCCTCTTCTAAAGTTGTGCATTGTTCAATGATCAGGCGGAGGAGGACGTGTACCGGGATGCCCGCCCGAACGTCTTCAGTGATAAGGATGTTGAGTAGGATCCCCATGCCGCTTTCGTTAAGGCCTATTTTAGCCAGCTGGCCAGCTTCACAGAAATAAAGGGATGTCTGGCCATGTTCCGGTTTCAGGCGGAAGAAAGCGACCCCTCTCCTCAGTTGAGGAATCCAGTCCCAGTTTTGTGCAAGCAATGTGCATCCGTTGACGGTCCGGTCGGCTGAAAGCCCCAGAGTGGTGCACTCCTGAGAGATGGCGCTTGGATACATGAGTTCGGTCCTGGCGTTCAAGACCAGGACCGCTTCCAGTGGAAGGCCTGCCCCTCGTGCGATCCCCTCCATTTCTTCGAGGAGCCAAGGGGCGGCGTCTTTGACTGCTGGTACAAACCTTCGCGCCAGCTTCAGGACCCTCTCCTTCTCGATCCCCGTGGAGGTCCCGATACGATGAAGGTAGATCCGGAGGTTTTCCCCGATGGCCTCAGCCAGTGCCCGGCCATGTATCTCTCCCCGCCGTCGTGGATTGCCGGTTAGCTCCACTATGGGAAAAAGCTCCATTGAGCGTTCTCCTCACGGATATGTTCAGGATGTTTTATCAACCTGCACTACGGTCCAAATGCTTCTAAATCGAGAGGATAGATAGGGCGACGGAGTTTAATGAAACGAAATCGGCTGTACTCGGAAGTTGTTACCCCTATTCCATCGCACTCGATTACATGCTTTGCAATAGGGAGAAAGGCCGCTCTGTAATGAAGGCGAGACTTAAGCAAGAGATAGCGTTTTGTCGTCGGCTCGATGCCCACGCTACGGAATACCCCCAAATCCCAGGGTTCATGGTTGCGCTCGATGACGATTATCTCAACAGCGCCGGTATCCAACACTACGGTTCTGCCCATATAGGCCTTTACGCCCTTGTACATGGGTCCCTGGATGGTAAATTCGCCATCGGTTATCTTTCTGACGACTCCGGTCACTTCAAGTGGTTCGCCCTTCATTCCGATGGAAGGCATGTCCATTTTTCCGCCCAGCTGGATGGTCATTCGGGAGCCGACTCCTGCATCAATCAGTCGGGCGACGGCCTCTGGGTCACGGATGGCCGCCATGGCCACGTCCTTCAGCCCCTGTCGAATGACTTCGGCCAACACTGCAACTGTATCTTGAGTACCCCCCGAAGCACAGTTGTCCGCGTGGTCAATGAGCAGTACGGGTCCCTCTGTATACCCCTTTGCCCTGGCTATGGAATTAGTGAGTGGCTCCGAATGATACACGAAGTCGGCCCTGCGCTCCCAGGCGGCGTTCAGTAGATCCTCGCACAGAGTTCGCGCACGTCTTTGATCCGCGTTGGTGACGACCACCACGCTGAGCCCTGCATCATGGATGTCCGCCAGGGGAAAACCCCCGAATACTGTTGCTGACAGGGCACCGTCTTCCTCGGCTTCTCTGGCCATGCACATGAGGTCTTTCATGGGCGGCTCATGAGTGCCCATACGCAGGGTGTGAGGAAGCATCGGTCGGTTGCCCCAGGCCATAGTAGGTTTGATCTCGCCTCTCAGGGCTTGAATCAGGATCCTGCCAGCCTGGGCCCCCGTATCGTACATGTCCACATGGGGATATGTCTTGTATCCCACGATGACAGTGCAGTTTTCCACCATCTTGGGGGTCAGGTTGGCGTGAAGATCCAGAGCGACCGCTATGGGAAGGTCAGGAGCAATGCCGCGGATTCTCTCAAGGAGAGTCCCCTCCCCGTCGTCGGTCTCCTCACTTACCATGGCTCCATGCAGATCGAGAAATAGAGCGTCGCAGCCTTCCTCCACCGCGCTGCAGATGGCGTCGGTAATGCGCTGGTAGGCATCCTTGTGCACGGGGCCGCTTGGAAAGGCCTCGGCCGCAATGGGTATGACGACTTGCGCTCTCTCTCGAAGGGCAATATCGATGAAGGCGCCCATTGGAGTATTGGTGCCTCGATATGCATTGAAGGCCTCGCGGCCAAAGAGGACGCCATGCCTTCCCCCAAAGCTCTCCAGGGGTGTAGGAACCGGGGAGAAGGTATTGGTCTCGTGTTTCATCATCGCAATGACGAATCGCATAGCTTTTGTTCCCTTTTACTCTTCAGATTCCAATGTTTTTTCTACGGACCTCAAGGTCAGATAACGGTTCTTGACCTCCTCGTCTCCGAGAAATTCCTCGTTGGTCCCGTGATAAACGATGCATCCTTGATCCATAATGTAGTGACGTTTGGCCAGGGTCGTGCACATGTCCAAGTTTTGTTCGATGAGCAAGATGGTGATTCCCTCCCGGAGGATTTCCAGGGTGATCTTCTGCAGCTCCTTGACTATGATTGGGGCCAGACCTTCGGAGGGCTCATCCATAAGGAGCAGATCCGGCTCGCTCATTAGCGCCCGGGCGATGGAGAGCATCTGCTGCTCCCCCCCGGAGAGATTGCCACCCATGGCCGTTCTTCGCATGGCGAGCCTGGGAAACATTTCGAAGGCGCGCTCAACGGTCCAGTGGCCGCGAAGGGATTTGTTCCTGCCTATCTGGGCGATTGTGAGGTTTTCCACCACAGTAAGGTGCACGAATATGGCACGTTCCTCGGGCACATAGCCGATTCCCTTCCGAGCGATCTGAAATGGTTTTAGCCCGCTGATGATCTCGCCGCGATAAGTGATCGTCCCTTGCTTGGGGGTCAGAAGCCCCATAATTGTCTTCAAGGTGGTCGTCTTGCCCGCCCCATTTCTGCCCAGAAGGGTTACAATTTCCCCTTCTTCCACGGAGAAATCGATTCCCTTCAAGATATGACTGCTGCCGTAATATGAATGGACGTTATCCAATTTCAACATCGAGTATGCTCTCCCAGGTAAGCCCTGTTCACTTCCTCGTTATTTTCGATTTCAGATGGACTGCCCGAAGCTATTATTTCTCCTTGATGAAGTACTGTGATGACAGATGAGATGGACATGACGAGGTTCATGTTGTGTTCTATGATCAAAATGGTCAGCCGTTTTCCTAACTCCTTCAACAGCCGTATCATCTTAACGGAATCATCGGGAGACATGCCGCTAGTCGGCTCGTCCAGGAGCAACAGAACAGGGTCTGCGGCGAGGGCAAGAGCGACCTCGAGGATCCGCTGTTGTCCATGAGGCAGCTCTCCTGCCTTTTTGGCTGCAATTCCGGCGATCCCGAGCTCCTCCAGGATCTCCCGGGCCTTTTCCACAGGTCTTGAGAATGCACGGAAATGTCGCAACAGACTGAAATGGCCCTTGTGGTGGGCGTGGACTGCCAGCCGTACGTTTTCAAGGACGGTCAGGTTGTTGAACAGCCTGTTCTGTTGAAAAGAACGGCCGATACCGGCCTTGGCTATTTGGTGCGGCTTGAGGCCCGTTATCTTTTTGCCCTGGAAGTAGATTTCTCCATCCGAAACAGGAATTTCTCCGGTCAACATATTGAAGAGTGTAGTCTTGCCGGCCCCGTTGGGTCCGATGATAGAGTGAATCGTTCCCTCTTCAACACTCAAGTCAACTTTGTTGACTGCTGTGAGCCCACCGAAGTGCTTTGTTAGACCCACGGTCCGGAGAATCATGACTTTTCCACCTTGCCGGACAGGTTCACCTTGAGTTTTTCCAAAGCAGCGGTGATTAGCCCCCATATTCCTTCCTTCATGAAGAGCATGAAGACGATGAAGGTCAGCCCGAGAACCAGCAGCCACCGGGCCCAGATTTCACTGAGAATCTCGGAAGCGATCTTCACGACAACAGCCCCGATAATGGGCCCGTAAAGCGAGCCTAGGCCTCCAAGAAGGCTCATGATAATGAAATCAGTTGATGTAACGAGTTCAACGGCGGTGATGGGTACCATTTTCATGAAGAGTGCATAGAGGCCTCCAGCCAGTCCAGTGAAGAGCCCGGAGATGATAAAGGCAGTGAGTTTGTAGTATTGGATGTTATATCCGACAGCCACAGCCCGTTCAGGGTTTTCTTTAATCGCCACAAGGACACGGCCGAAGGGAGAGCAAAGAATCCGTCTTATGACGATAATACATCCAATGAAGACGATCCAGATAAAGAGGAAGAATTGTAGATTGGTCTGAAGAGGTATTTGCAGCCCTGGGAAGATGCTCAGATTCGGGCGGGGGACGTCCAAGAGGCCATCGTCCCCCCCCGTGAGTCCTTTCAACTGGTATGCGATGAAAAAGACCAGCTGATTGAAGGCCAGGGTTAACATGACGAAGTAGAGACCAATCCGCTGTATGGAGAACAGGCCAACCACTAGGGCCGTAATCGCGCCGCTCAATGAGGCGCACACGAGCGTGGCCAAAGGGTGCCATCCCAAATGGATGAGGAGCAACCCTGTTGTATACGCGCCCATCCCGAAGAGCGCACCTTGTCCAAAGGAGAGCATGCCTGTGTAGCCCAAAAGGATATTGAAGGAGACCGCACCCAACGCATAGATTAGGATCTCAGCGGGTAGGGATTTGTACGGCAGAACAAATGGCAGCAAAAACGCAAGCCCGGCTAACATACAGATCTCTCGATCTATCAGCGGTTTGTGCCTTTCGAGGCCCTCCTCAACCATCTCCTCTCCCGTCTTATCTCAGGCCCCATAGGCCTCGGGGTCTGGTAAGGATGACAATCGCCATAGCAGCGAATATGGCGATCATGGTCCCTTGGGGCCAGAGAAGTATCATCATGGATTCAACAACCCCCACGATCAAGCCTCCCAGTATGGCACCCTCAAGGCTTCCCAGTCCACCGATGACTACCACTACAAAGCACAGCAACAAAATGGTGTCTCCCATAAGTGGCTGGGCGCCTCTCATGGGGAGAGCCAAGGCTCCGGCCAACCCGGCCAGACCTACCCCTAAAGAGAATACCAAGGTGAAGACCCTGTAGATGTTGATGCCCAGACAATTGACCATGTCCCGGTTGTCGGTGCCCGCCCTGACAATGGCTCCGTAGCTGGTCTTGTGGATAAACAGCCAGATTCCCATACAGACCAAGGCTATGAATACCACCAAGAAGATCCTGTACTTGGGAAACGTGAACATCCCGAAGTCGATCACGCCAGCCAGCTGGGGAGGCATTGATACGCTTTTGCCGATAGGGCCCCAAATTAGAATTATCAGTTCCTGGATTACCAGGGCGATAGCGAAGGTCAAAAGGATTTGGTACTCGTGCACCACGTCATACATTCGTCGTAACAACGACACCTCGATCCCGGCTCCCACCACGGCGACTCCCAATGGTGCGACCGCTACGGCTATCCAGAAGCTGCCGGTCCAGGCACCGATGAGACTTGCAAGGGAAAAGGCAAAGTAAGCTCCCAAGGCGTATACGGCACCGTGAGCGAAGTTGATGATGTTGAGCATACCGAACACTACAGACAACCCCACAGCGATAAGCACATATATCGCCCCCAGAACGATACCATTAAGCAGTTGCATCAGGATAAGTCCAGCCCCCACGATGCCCTCCATGATGCAGTTAGGAAGAGCGAGGAGAGGAAGTACCGATCGTTCGCGCGGGAATGCAGGGACACCGATCGTCACCCCGCTCTTCGTTGATTAATCTTCCATCCTGCATTCTGACTCTGCTTGAGACTTGACGGAGACGCCAGAAGAGATAACAGTGGCATAGTCGCCTGGTCCTTTGATGTCCTTTTTGGACTTGGCCTGAAGCAAGTAATATTTTTTTCTTGTCTGATGGTCAAATTCTTGAATTTCTTCTTCCCCTGTCAGGCCTTCATACTTGAGGCCCTCCAGGACCTTGATGACGGATTTTACATCCGTGGTTTTGGCCATTTCTATTGCCTTGAGGATCATCCGCGCATGCAGATAAGGTGCAGCCTCGGTATAGGACGGAAGCCGTTTATACTTTTTCATCCAGGCCTCGTTCAGCTTCTTGGTCAAAGGGACATCCACGTCGTGCCAGAATTGACAGCCAAAATATATCCCTTCACAAAAATCAGGTCCTATTTCCTGTAGATCCCTAAGACCAGAGGACCAGGGCACCAGGATTTTGGCCCTTTTGGTCAAACCGAAATTGTTGGCCTGTTTGATGGCATTAATCGTGTCCTTGCCGAAGTTGAGGAAGACCACGAAGTCCGCCTTGGCTGCCATCGCCTTGGTTATAAAAGAGCTGAACTCAGTGTGCCCCAGGGGATGCATGTCGTTTCCCACATGCTTTACACCGAACTCATTGAAGATATCTATACAGTTTTTCAGGAGAGAATGGCCGAAGACGTAGTCCGGTGTGATGGTGTACCAACGCTTGGCATCGGGATACATTTTGATCAACGGCTTTACGGTCTGTTGTATAGCCCCATATGTGGGTAGGGACCATCTGAAGGTGTATTTGTTGCACTTGGATCCTGTGACTGCATCAGCGCCCACCGAGGTATAAAAGAGGACCCCTTTTTCCCTGGCCACCTGGCTGACGGCTAGAGCCACCCCTGAGCTAATGCAACCCGCGAAGTATTTCACCCCTTTGGATTCTGCTGCTTCCCGGGTCTTCCGTGCGGCCACCCCAGGTTTGACCTCGGTATCGATGAACATGAGCTCTACGGGTTTGCCCAAGACTTTTCCTCCGACTTCCTCCACAGCGTACTGCGACCCCCGGACGGAGTCTTCCCCGAGGGAAGCATAAGGGCCACTGAAGGCGCTTAGAACACCAATGACCACCTTCTCAGAGGCCATGGCTGGCATGGTCAGGAAGATCACCGTGATTGCAACAACTCCTACAGCCAATAATGCCTTTAGATTTTTTTTCATCTTTCTCCACTCCTTTTTTGGCTTAGAGTGTTCATAAGATCTCTGTCCCTGCTGCTCCCGCGCGACGAAGCCATGCAAGGACCACTCAAACTGTGCAACTGGCCTGCACTGTTTGTGGGTGTGGGAACAATGCAGGCTATATATTTAATCGGATTATTCATGAAAGGCGGCCAAAGATGGGGGGCGAAGCCCCAATTAGCCAAGCTTTCGTGAATTAGTATTATAAGACTACAAATGAAGTTTTGTCAAACAAAAAATTAATCCTCATTATTCCTTAACGGGGAACAAACGGGCTATTGAAACAACGGGAACCTCTCTCTTATGTAGCGTGCGGCATTTTCCCCCACAGGTATCATTGTGCAAGGGGTCGCCTTGGAATATCCAGGGGATTGGGAACGTGGTCCCCAACTTTGCCAGCCTTAATAATCCGGGTTAGTAATGGGGAAGGAGAAGGTGTTGGCCCGGCTTGGTCGAGGCCTTTGTATTCTGGCCAGGAATTCCGACAAGAGGAAAAAAAGCCGGCCTTTTATGGCCGGCTTTTTATGAACTTGGGATAGGAGTGATACCAATCAGCCCAAGACCTTCACTAGGATGGGGGCGATAACCAAGGAGACCACGGACATCAACTTGATGAGGATGTTCATGCTGGGTCCCGAGGTGTCCTTGAAGGGATCGCCCACCGTATCTCCGATGACGGCGGCCTTGTGGTTATCCGATCCCTTGCCGCCGAGATTGCCCTGCTCGATGTACTTCTTGGCGTTGTCCCAAGCACCTCCGGCATTGGCCATGAAGAGGGCCAACAGCACACCGGTGATCGTGGCCCCGAGGAGCATGCCGCCCAAGGCCTCCTTGCCGATGATGAATCCGACGGCCACGGGGGTGAGAACGCCCACCAGCCCCGGGAGGATCATCTCCTTGATGGCTGAACGCGTGGCGATGTCCACGCAAGTGGCCGGGTCGGGATCTGCTTTGCCCTCAAGCAGCCCCTCGATCTCCCGGAACTGTCGGCGGATCTCCTCCACCATCTTGAAGGCCGCGCGACCCACGGCCGTCATGGTGAGGGCCGCCACCAGGAAGGGGATGATGCCCCCGATGAAGACCCCGATGACAACTTTGGGGTCAGTGATGTTGATGACTTCCAGGTTGACGGCTTGGCGATAGGCCACGAAGAGGGCCAATGCTGTGAGGGCCGCCGAGCCGATGGCGAACCCTTTGCCGATGGCCGCAGTGGTATTGCCCAAGGCGTCAAGGGTGTCGGTGATCTTGCGGGTCTCGGGCCCCAGGCCCGACATCTCGGAGATGCCCCCTGCGTTGTCCGCAATGGGGCCGTACGCGTCCACGGTCATGGTAGCCCCCACCGTGGAGAGCATGCCCACGGCGGCGATCCCAATGCCGTAGACACCAGCCACCGCATAGGCGATTCCGGTGGCCACGCAGATCCCCAGTACCGGCGCCGCCACGCTTTCCATGCCGACGGCCAGACCGGCGATGATGACGGTGGCGGGTCCGGTCTGGGATGCTTCGGCGATGGTGCGGATGGGCTTGCCTGAGGTGTAGTATTCGGCCAGCAACCCGATGATCACACCTACGATGAGACCGCTTACGACCGCCCAAAAGACTCCTATAGGAAGCCCCAGGGCCTGATTGATGATGTAGGTGAGAATGATCAAGATGATCCCCGCGATAAAGGTGGAATAGCGAAGGGCGCTTTGGGGATGCAAGTTCTCCAAGACCTTTATGGAGAAGACGCCCACAAGGGAAGCCACCAACCCTCCCATTACCACAAGCAGCGGCATGGCCATGTAGGCGGACTTGATGGCCCATTCATTCATTCCTTGGGGGAAGTGTCTGAGCATATCAGGACTGATGGTCATGGTAGCCCCGATGGCGATGGTGGCCACGATGGAACCCACATAAGACTCGAAGATGTCGGCCCCCATGCCGGCGATGTCACCGACGTTGTCCCCTACGTTGTCGGCGATCACACCAGGGTTTCGGGGATCGTCTTCCGGAATGCCGGCCTCCACCTTTCCCACCAGGTCGGCTCCCACGTCGGCCGCCTTGGTGTATATACCTCCACCCATACGGGCGAACAGGGCGATGGAACTTGCCCCCATGGCGAAGCCGTTGATGTAGTTAGCCGTCGCGGCGTCCCGCCCCCAGATGTAGAACCAGATCCCCACGCCCAGCAATCCCAGGCTGGCCACTGAGAGTCCCATGACCGAACCGCTGAAGTAGGAGATGTTAAGGGCCTTGGCCATGCCGAACTGATTGGCGGCCCACGAGGTCCTGGAGTTCCCTTTGGTGGCCGACCTCATGCCGAAGAAACCGGCCAGCATGGAGCAAAGCGCTCCCGTGATAAAACATAGTGCCGTCCAGAAGTTGATTCCGATGGTCAGTAGAATGAAGACGGCCGCGACGAAGAAGACCAGGGTCCCATATTCCCTCTTGAGGAAGGCCATGGCCCCCTCGTAGATATAGCCCTCGATCTTCTGCATCACTTCCGTTCCATTGGGCTGCTTTTTTACATAGGCGTAGATGAGCAGAGCCACCAACAGCCCGAAGAGACCCAGAAACGGCGCCAAGTAGCTGATCGACTGCATTCTCGCTCTCCTCCTTAGGTAGAAAGATTGAGTAAGGGATGGATCCGAACTCTCTTCACTCGGCCGCTCTCACGTTCCCGGTAGGTTCCCGTTCCCTGTACGCCTATCCATCGAGCTGTTCTTTTTCCCCGCGTTGGGAATCATCGGATGCGGTGTGGTAACGGTTCATGGCCTTCTGCAGGCCCTCTTCCAGAAAGGTCTGCAGAGCCTCCACCACCCGATCCAAGACCTGTTCCACGAGGGTGCACTCCTCCTCCTCGAAGGGGCTTAAGACATAATCCGCGGCCTTCACTCCTGGAGGGGGCCTCCCGATACCGATCCGCAGCCTCAAAAAATGGTCTGTTCCCAATGAGGATATGATGGATCGGACCCCCCTGTGACCTCCATCACCTCCTCTCTCCTTGAACTTGAGGCGCCCCAGCGGCAGATCCAACTCATCGTGCAGGACGAGAAGCTGTTCGGGACCGCAGTCCAGTTTCTGCATGAGGGCCCGCACGGCCGTACCGCTTCGGTTCATGTAGATCAGC